>Ga0210394_10000603_pt1 | contig 72107 bp, 68 predicted proteins | sample IncBWC12MmetaG_FD_160121 | JGI IMG/M metagenome (GOLD analysis project Ga0210394, IMG submission 160121) | Forest soil microbial communities from Barre Woods Harvard Forest LTER site, Petersham, Massachusetts, United States - Inc-BW-C-12-M | ecosystem: Environmental > Terrestrial > Soil >... | reverse complement strand
CTCGGTCAAATTCTCGTGCACGATAAGCCCCGCGCGGTACATCTTTTCCAGCTCTTCGGCACTGCGCAGTTGAATCGCCATCGTTTGTTTCTACTAACGGCCCTCACCGGGCCGCTAATGCTTTCCGCGCGCGTGGTGCAGAGTCTTCCAAATCTGCTGTTCCACTTCTTCCACGCTCTTCGAAGCGTCCACATCGTGCAGCAGGCCCAGCCGTCTGTAATACGCTACAAGCGGTTCGGTCTGCTTGTGATACGCCTGCAGACGGGGCGCTACAATTTCTTCCCGGTCGTCCGGCCGCTGCAAAAGCTCTCCGCCGTCGTTGTCGCACCGTCCATCGACCTTCGGCGGGCACTCGAAAAGATTATAAATCTCGCCGCCCGTCTTGCACATGCGCCGGCCGGTAATGCGCCGGAGGATGAGCGCCGTATCGACCAGCAGGTGAATCACGATGGGCCGCCGAAATCCATGCTGCTTCAACAACTCGCCCAGATACTGCGCCTGAGCCACGGTTCGCGGAAACCCGTCGAACACGAAACCGTGCGAACAATCCGGCCTTTCGATACGTTCCGCCACGATCTTGAGCACCAGCGAGTCCGAAACCAACTCGCCGCGCTCCATGATCGGCTTGGCCTTCAGTCCAAGCGGCGTGCCCTGGGCTACGTGCTCCCGAAGCATGTCACCCGTCGAAAGGTGCGGCACCGAATACTTGCCCGCAAGCTTTTTCGCTTGCGTGCCTTTCCCCGCGCCCGGAGGCCCGAGGAAAATCACGGCGCGATTGAGCTCTTCCGGGGGCCGCTTTTCCGGCACCACTGGGCTCGTCGCCATGTTTTACCGCCGGCCGCGCAACCGGCCCTTTCGAGCAAATCCTTCGTAGTTCCGCATGACTAGCTGTGCTTCCAACTGCTGCACAGTGTCCATGGCCACGCCGACGACGATCAACAGCGACGTGCCGCCGAAATAAAACTGCACGCCAAGCCCCTTCAAGAACCACACCGGGAAGTGATGGTCAAACCACAAACCAATGCCCCATCCGAGATGGTCGAGGTGAATACCCGCGATCATCCATTCCGGCAGCAAACAAACAATCGCTAGATAAACCGCTCCGATGAACGTCAGCCGCTTTAGAATCTTGCTGACATGCTCGGAGGTGTTGCGGCCCGGCCGTATGCCCGGAATGAATCCGCCGTTCTTGCGCATGTTGTCCGCAAGCTCCGTGGGATTGAAAACAATCCCAACGTAGAAGAACGAGAACAGCAAAATCATCGTGATGTACACGACGGTATAGAGCGGCTCGCCCCAAGCCAGCCGTTCCTTGATGGTGTTCAGAAACGCCCAGCGCGTGCCCAGCATCAGCGCAGCCGTGGCCGGAAACGCCAGCAACGAACTTGCGAAAATCGGCGGAATCACGCCGCCAGAATTAACGCGCAACGGCAGGTACGAAGATTGCCCGCCCATCACGCGGCGGCCAACGACGCGCTTGGCGTACTGCACAGGAATGCGGCGCTGGCCGCCTTCCACAAACACGATGAACGCCACCACCGCAACCATTAGAGCAACCAAGAAGATCAGCGCCAGCCCGGTGAACGGCCCCCAGGCGGCTGTTCTCGCCTTGGTGACCAGGTCATCGACAGCGCGCGGCAAGCCGACCACGATGCCCACAAAAATAATCAGCGACATGCCATTGCCGATACCGCGCTCACTAATCTGTTCGCCGAGCCACATGATGAACGCCGAGCCCGTCGTAAGCGTCAGAATGGTTAGCAAAATGAAACCCGGGCCTGGGTGATACACCAGCGACTGGCCGCTCATGTTCGTGGCTTCCAGAGTCGACGCAATCGTCAGCGACTGGATAATGCTCAAAACGATGGTCAGATAACGCGTGTACTGCGTGATCTTGCGCCGGCCGAGTTCGCCCTCTTTTTGCAGCCGCTCGAGGTACGGAAAAACCACCTGCATCAACTGCAAGATAATCGATGCCGTGATGTACGGCATGATGCCCAACGCGAAAATCGTGAGCTTGCGGAAACTCCCGCCGCTGAAAAGATCGAAGATGCCCAGCACCGAACCCTGCGCCTGCTTGAACATTTCCGCGAGCACGTCCGCGTTGATGCCGGGCGTCGGGATGTGCGCACCGATGCGGTACACGCCCAGCAGAGCCAGCGTGAAGAGCACGCGGTTCCGCAAGTCCGGAATGCGGAACATGTTCTTGAGAGCTTCGACGAATCGTTTCATTCGTTTACCCTGCGATTCCCCGCTACCTTACAGCATCATGCTAAAACGTTACGCTACAACCTCAAACGTGCCGCCTGCTTTGGTGATCTTGTCCTTGGCCGACGCGCTGAACGCGTGCGCGTGAATGGCAAGCTTGGTCTTCAGTTCGCCATCGCCCAATACCTTGATCGGATCCGTTACCCGGCGCACAAAACCATGCGCGCGGAGCAAATCCGGCGTCACCGTCTCGCCTTCCGGAAAAACGTTCAGCTCTTCGAGATTCACCACCGAGTACGTCACGCCGAAGGGGTTATGAAATCCGCGCTTCGGCATACGGCGGTGCAAAGGCATCTGACCACCTTCAAATCCGCGCCGGCGCGAATAGCCGCGGCGGGATTTCTGGCCCTTGTTGCCGGAACCGGAAGTCTTGCCCAGCTTCGAGCCGATGCCGCGGCCCACGCGCACCTTGCGGTGACGCGAACCCTTTGGCGGCTTCAATGTCGACAGGCTCACCGCCGATTTAGGGTGGCCTGCTTTTTTGGCGCCTTTGCGGCCGCCTGAAACTTTTTTCGCCATCGCTTTACTCCACCACTTCCACGAGATGCCGCACCTTGTGGATCATGCCGCGAACCGACGGCGTGTCCTCGCGCTCCACCACTTGATGCATTCGGCGCAATCCGAGACCACGAATGCACTGGCGCATGTCATCGGTGCAGCTGATGAAGCTTACGACCCACTTCACCTTGACCTTGCCGCCTTTACCCTTGCCAATTCTCTCTTCGCTCGATTTTTTCTTTGCGCCCATTAGCTGTTCTCACCTGCGGCCACTTTTTGGTAGCGGCCGCTGATTTCGTCGATGGTTTTCGAACGCGTCTCGGCCACTTGTGCAGCATCTTTCAAACCGAGCAACGCTGCGAACGTGGCTTTCACCACGTTGTGCGGGTTCGACGTCCCGAGCGACTTCGTTAGCACGTTGCTGATTCCTGCGACTTGCATCACTTTGCGGACAGGACCGCCCGCGATAACACCCGTGCCGTCCGGAGCGGGCTTCAGCAGAACTTGCGCCGAGCCGTAGCGTCCCAGCACCTGATGCGGAATCGTCGAGCCCTTCAGGTTCAGCTTGATCAAATTCTTTTTCGCCTGCTCGATGGCCTTCTTAATGGCCATGGGAACTTCGCGCGCTTTGCCCATGCCGAAGCCGGCATGGCCGTGGCTGTCACCAACAACGACCAGCGCCGAAAAGCTGAGATTCTTGCCGCCCTTTACCACTTTGGTGACGCGGTTGATGGCGATCACGTCGTCTTTCAAATCCGAAAGATTGACCGACAAAAGCCTGCGTACCGCTAAACTGTCTCGCAAAATTTGCTTCGACATAGGCTTAGAACTGTAACCCCGCTTCCCGCGCCGCGTCGGCGAGCGCCTTGACGCGGCCGTGATACTTGTACCCGCCGCGGTCGAACACTACTTTTCCCACTCCAGCAGCCTTGGCGCGTTCGGCAATGGTCTTGCCGATCACTTTGGCTGCCGCGATATTGCCGCCACCTTTTAAATTCTTTTTCGTTTCGCCGTCCACGGAACTGGCCGAGACCAGCGTTGTCCCCGTGCGGTCGTTAATCACCTGCGCGTAGATGTGTCCCAACGAACGGTACACGCAAAGACGCGGGCGTTCGGTGGTTCCTTCGACGCGCTGACGTACGCGATCGTGGACGCGAAGGCGGTGAAGATTTTTCGATAACTTGCGAACTCTTGCCGATGCCACTGTTTCTTCTCCTGAAACTCAAATCCTGCCAAATTCCTCAGACGGGCACAGCATGCTGTGCCCCTACAAATTCGTTTATGCCGTGCCGCCGGCCTTTGCTCCAGCTTTGCCGGCCTTTTTCTTCAAACGCTCGCCGGTGATGCGCACGCCCTTTTGCTTGTACGGATCGGGCGGGCGGAGTGCGCGCATATCCGCGGCCACTTGTCCGACTTTGCCTTTGTCCGCGCCGCTGACGACAATGTGCGTCTGCTTCTCTACCGTGACCTGAATTCCTTCTGGAACCGGGAACTCGATGGGGTGCGACTTGCCGAGAGCAAAGGCGACGATCTTGCCCTTGAGCTCGGCGCGGTAGCCGACGCCTACGATGTCCAAATCCTTCTTGAAGCCCAGCGTCACGCCGTGAACGGCGTTGGCGACGAGAGCACGCGCCAGACCGTGAAGCGCGCGGTGGTCTTCGGTGTCGCGAAGCGCTGTCAGCACGCCATCTTTTTGTTCGAACGTGATGCCGTGCGGCAGCGGAACCGTGAGCTTGCCTTTCGGCCCTTGCACGTCGACTTGGCCGCTTTGCAGAGCGATTTTCACGCCTGCAGGAACTGGAATTGGTTTGCGTCCGATACGTGACATCTTTTCGTCCTTAGCTCCGAATGCTCGAATCGTTTACAACTTGCTCGACTGGGGCGCAGCATGCTGCGCCACTACAAATTCAATTACCTACCAAACTTCGCAGAGAATCTCGCCGCCTACTTTGGCTTTGCGGGCGCTGCGGCCGCTCATCAAGCCCTTTGGCGTCGTCAGAATGTTGATGCCCAGGCCGCCAACGACCGGGCGAATGTCGGTTACGCCGAGATAGCGGCGCGAGCCGGGGCGCGAAATGCGCTTGACGCCGGTGATGACGCTGCGGCGGTCTGGCGTGTACTTCAGAAAAACGCGCAGCATCTTGCGGGTCTTGTTTTCGTCCACCATCTTGAAGGTCGAGATATAGCCCTCTTCTTTCAGAATGCGGGCAATCTCCGCTTTGAGCTTCGACGCGGGCACGTCCACGCGCTGATGCTTGGCGGCCGCGGCGTTGCGAATGCGTGTCAGAAAATCGGCAATGGGATCCGTTTGCATCTTCTCTCCTGTAGCGCGCCGCTTACCGCGGCGACTACCAGCTCGCTTTCGTGACGCCGGGAATTTCTCCCTTGAGCGCCATACCGCGGAAACAGATGCGGCACATCTGGAACTTGCGGATATATCCGCGGGCGCGGCCACAAACGCGGCAGCGATTGCGAACGCGGACTTTGAATTTCGGTTTCTTCAGCGACTTTGCGATTTTTGCCAGGCGTGCCATTTATTGCGCTCCTCCAGGAACGCGCAGGGGAACTCCGAGACCCTTCAAAAGTTCCCGGCCTTCCTCGTCGTTCTTTGCCGTCGTTGTCAGCGTGACGTTCATTCCCTTGATTTTGTCCACGCGCGTGTAATCAATTTCCGGAAACACCAACTGGTCGCGCAGACCCATGGTGTAGTTGCCGCGGCCATCGAACGCATTCGAAGGAAGCCCGCGGAAATCGCGGACGCGCGGCAGAACCACGTTGCACAGCCGGTCGAGAAACTCGTACATTTTTTCGCCGCGCAGCGTCACAGCGCAGCCAATAGGCATCCCTTTGCGGATTTTGAAGTTAGCGATCGATTTCTTGGCGCGCGTAATGATCGCTTTTTGTCCCGTGATCTGGCCCAGCTCGACCGCGGCGGTATCCAGCAGCTTGGCATTCTGACTGGCTTCGCCGAGGCCGATGTTCACCGTGATCTTCTGCAGTTTCGGAACGGCCAGCTTATTTTCCCAGCCAAAGCGCTTCATCAGCGCCGGCACCGTTTCGCTGCTGTATTTTTCGTGTAGTCGCGTCTTCATTTCTCTTCTCTGCCTTGTCCTTTACTTATCTAACGTCGTCCCGCAGCGGCGGCACGAACGCACTTTCTTTCCGTCCGGGAGAGTGGTGTGTCCCATACGGGCATGCTTGGCGCAGCTGGGGCAAACGATCATCACATTCGAAACGTTGACCGGGCCCTCTTTTTCCACGATGCCGCCCTTGATGTTTTTCCCCGGGTTCGGCCGTGTGTGCCGCTTGATGATCGAAGCATGCTCGACCACCACGGTATTTTTCTTGGCGTTGATCGAGAGCACTCGCCCCGTCTTGCCGGAATCGCGCCCGGCGATGATTCTTACCTGGTCACCTTTGCGGATACTGATGGTGTGCCGCTCAGCTCTTTCATGTCGCAGTGTCATTGCTTACCAAACCTCCGGAGCCAGCGAGACGATCTTGGCAAACTTCTTGTCGCGCAGCTCCCTTGCTACGGGGCCAAACACGCGCGTTCCCACGGGTTCACCCGCATCGTTGATCAAAACCGCGGCATTGTCGTCAAACCGGATGTACGTGCCATCCTTGCGGCGCCGCTCTTTTCGCATTCGAACTATCACAGCCTTCACGACCGTGCCCTTCTTTACCTGGCTTTCCGGTGTTGCTTCTTTTACCGACGCGGTGATCACGTCGCCGAGACCCGCTTGCAGTCCAGCGTCGCCGCCCACAGGCATAATGCACATCAGCTTCCGCGCGCCGGAATTGTCGGCTACCGTCAGCCAGGTTCGCATCTGAATCATCGGTGTGCTCCCCTGTCCGCTTACTGGGCTGACGCGTTCCGCGTCAGCACTTCCTTCAGCCGCCAGCGCTTCAGGCGGGAGAGCGGCCGCGAAGCCACAATCCTCACCGTATCGCCCTGTTTTGCCGCACGCAGTTCATCGTGCGCGTAAAATTTCTTGGAGATGCGCACCACGCGGTGATACTTGGGGTGCTGGACCAGACGAACGACTTCGACGACGATGGTCTTTTCCATCTTCGCGCTGGTTACTTTGCCGGTGAGTATGGTGCGCTCGCCGCGTGCATCCGTATTCGGTGGTGTTGCCACTGGTGTTTCGGTTGTCATTACGCCTTCCCTGCTGCTTGCGACTTCGAAGCTGATATTTCTTGTGCGCGGAGAAGGGTCTTCACGCGCGCCAGATCTTTTTTTGATTCACGAAGGCGCTTCAGCGCTTCCGCCTGGCCGGTCGAAAGCTGAAACTTCAGCCGGAAAATCTGCTCGGTCAGCTCTTTTTGCTGTGCTTCGAGCTCGTTGACCCCTGCTTCGCGAATTTTTTCAATGCGTCTCGGCATGATTACAAGCTCCCCGCGCGAGTAATAAACTTCGTGGGAATCGGCAGCTTGTGCGCCGCCAAACCCATGGCTTGCTTGGCCGTGGCTTCATCCACGCCCGACATTTCAAACATGATGCGTCCCGGCTTTACCACCGCCACCCACTTTTCCGGAGCGCCTTTGCCTTTGCCCATGCGGGTTTCCGCAGGCTTTTTGGTAAACGGCTTATCCGGAAAAATGCGAATCCAGAGTTTGCCGCCGCGCTTGATGAACCGCGTGATCGCTACACGCGAAGCTTCAATCTGGCGGTCGGTAATCCACGCCGCTTCCATGGCCTTCAATCCGTAATCCCCGAAAGCCAAATCGCCGCCGCGCCAGGCTTTGCCATTGCGCCGGCCGCGCATCTGCTTCCTGTACTTCACCTTCTTCGGCATCAACATCGCTGTGTTCTCGCTTCCCTAATCTCGTTGGCCGTTATCCGGCCCGTTGTAATGCATTTACTTTTATGCCGCTGCGACTGCGTCACGTTCTTTCTGAATCTTTGAAGCGCGCTTCGGCACGTTCTCGCCTTGATAGACCCAGCACTTCACACCAATCAATCCGTAGGTCGTGTGCGCTTCCGCAGTGCCGTAATCAATGTCCGCGCGCAGGGTCTGCAACGGGAGACGCCCTTGCAAATACCATTCTTTGCGAGCGATTTCCGCGCCATTCAAACGCCCGGCTACGCGAACCTTGATGCCTTTGCAGCCAAAACGAAGCGCGGAATCCACCGCTTTGCGCATCGCGCGGCGGAAAGCCACGCGCTTTTCGAGCTGCAGGGCGATCGATTCGGCCACAAGCTGTGCATCCAACTCAGGACGGTGCACTTCCTGAATGTCGATGTGCACTTCGCGCTTGGTGCGCTTCTGCACTTCTTGCTTGAGCTTGTCGATCTCGGCGCCTTTGCGGCCGATGATGATTCCCGGACGAGCGGTGAAAATGCGCACCACAAGCTTGTTGGCTGCGCGTTCGATCTCGATGGAACTGATGCCCGCGCTTTTGAGCTTATCTTTCAGCTCGCGGCGCAGCTTCACATCTTCGTGAAGAAGATCGGCGTAGTCGCGGTCGGCATACCACCGCGATTTCCACGGCTTGTTGTAGCCGAGGCGAAACCCGTAAGGGTGTGTCTTCTGTCCCATTACTTCTTCCCCTTTTTCGGCGTTGTGCGCTTGCCGGTCAAAGCTTTGCGTACACGGCGTATCGTTCCGCGCGCGCCCTTCTGCGATTCGGCTTCGGCCAGGTTAGACGCGACGCGTTCCGCAGCGGCGACGTGATGCTCGGCAACGCCGACCCACAAATGCGCCGTACGCTTCTGGTAGCGAAACGCCCGGCCCATCGGCGCGGGACGAATCCTCTTCCAGCGCGCGCCTTCGTTCACGTAGCATGTGGAAACATAAAGTTCATCGACATCCAGCGGCGAACCCGAGTCTTCCGCTTTGCGCTCGGCGTTAGCGATCGCGCTGCGCAACACTTTTTCGATGTGCTTACCTGCGCGCTTCGGCGTGTAACGAAGCGTCTGCAAAGCGTCTTGCGCTTTCGCCCCGCGGATCATGTCCATCACTAGACGCGCCTTCTGGGGCGACATCCGCACGTGCCTTGCCAGCGCGTGTGCTTCAATTGTTCCAGCGGTTTGTGTCTGTACGTCAGCCATAAATTATGCCTTCGGCGCCGGAGCTGCGCCGCCTCCTGCTGCTGCACCCGGTGCTGCGCCGCCTGCGGGAGCCGCGCCTGCGGCGCGCTCGAGCGCTGCCTTAACGGCGTGCCCTTTGAACGTGCGCGTCGGCGAAAACTCACCCAGCTTGTGCCCGATCATCTGCTCGGTCACATACACGGGAATAAATTTCTTTCCGTTGTGCACGGCGATAGTGTGCCCGATCATTTCCGGCACAATCGTCGAGCGCCGCGACCAGGTCTTTACCACTTTCTTTTCGTTCCGCGTGTTCAGTCCTTCGACCTTTTCACGCAGGTGCCCATCTACAAACGGCCCTTTTTTCAGTGAGCGTGCCATCGATTCCCTATTCCTCCACTCGGCGCAAGCGGCCCCACGGCGCGCGCCGCATCTTCTTGAATCCTCTTACTGGCCCCGGAACGCGGTGCGACTTCGGGCAAAACGGGCACACAAACCGCGTGCCTTGCGCGTTCGGAATTCTTTCTACAATCACCGCCCAGCCCGGTTTGCACAGCTTGTACAGCACCGGCTCTGGCGGCGGTACGACTACTTTCCCTGTTGGCCGCACCGGCTTCGTGCTCTTGGCCGTTGCGCGCTTCGTGCTTGACTTAGCGGGCCGCGCCGTGCGCTTTGCTGCCGCTCGCCGTATCGATCCCCGCCGTCCTGCTGTCCTTGCTCTAGCCGTTCGTGTTGCTCTCATCGCGTTTGCTCTCACTGGGCCGCTCTGCCATCACCGCCCAGCTTCCAGCGCTTGCTGCGTCACGCTTGCTCGAATCCGTCCGTTACTTCCTTCTCTCGACGATGTTGCGGTCCGTACGCTTGTTGTTGCGCGTCTTTTTGCCCAACGTCGGGAAAGCCCACGGCGTTTGCGGATGATTGCCCTTCACTTTGCCTTCACCGCCGCCGTGCGGATGATCCACAGGGTTCATAGCCACTCCGCGAACGGTTGGCTTGATACCGCGCCAGCGTGTACGGCCCGCTTTGCCGAAAGTTTCGTTTTCATGGTCGAGGTTGCCGACCTGGCCTACCGTGGCCATGCAATCCAGCGAAAACTTGCGAACTTCGCCGGACGGCAACTTCACGAGGGCGATGTCGCCTTCCTTGCTCAGAAGCTGTGCCGACCCGCCTGCTGAGCGAACCACTTGTCCGCCGCGCCCAGGATTCAGCTCCAGGTTGTGGACCATCGTGCCGGGAGGAATGTGCTTGATCTGCAGCGCATTGCCCGGAAGGATGTCCGCGCCTTCGCCGGTTGAAACCGTCGCGCCGACCTCGAGCCCCACTGGATGCAAGATGTAGCGCTTGTCGCCATCGGCGTAGTGCAGGAGCGCAAGGTTCGCGCTGCGGTTCGGGTCGTACTCGATGGCCGCCACTTTCGCCGGAATGCCGAGTTTGTCGCGGCGAAAATCCACTTTGCGGTACTGCTTCTTGTGCCCGCCGCCGCGATGCCAGACCACGATTTCGCCGTGGTTGTTTCGCCCGCCCGAGCGCTTCTTCGGTTCGAGCAAAGCCTTTTCCGGCTCTTGCTTCGTAATGTGGCTCTTGTCCACGACGGTGATAAACCGCCGCGAAGCCGTATATGGATTAAAGCTCTTCAGTCCCATCGCTGCCTCTTACCTCTTACTTAATCTCGTTACTTAATCTCGTTTCGCTCGCCGTGGCCCACTGCGCTTTACGTGCTACAGGTTTTCCGCGTACTCGATCATCTTTTCGTCTTTTGCGAGCTTCACGTACGCTTTCTTCCAATCGCGCCGGTAGCCTTCGTTCTGTCCGCGGCGGCGCATTTTGCCGACATAATTCGCCGTGCGCACCGCAGCCACTTTCACCTTGAAAATCTGCTGCACTGCTTCTTTGATCTGCGTCTTGGTAGCGTTTGCGGAAACCTCAAACACCACCGTGTGCTGCGTTTCCTTCACGCCCAGGCCCTTTTCCGTAATGATCGGCCTGCGAATAATTTGATAGTGCGGGGCAGCCATGATTTATCCCTTCCCCTTTTTCTTGGCCGGTTTTTTTGCAGCTTTCTTTGCTGCCGGCTTTTCTTTCTTCGCTGCCGCTTTTGCCTTCGGCGCTGCGGCTTTCTTTGCCGGAGCCGCTGCAGCAGGTGCAATCGTCTCGACATCAGGAACAACTACCGGCCGCTTCTCCGGATCGAGTGTGTGGCTCAGCCGCACCACCGAATCCTTCGAGAGAATGACCAAGTCATGTTTCAGCACGTCATAAACGTGCAGAACATGCGGAGCGGCAACTTTCACGCCTTCGAGATTCCGGCTGGCGAGTTCCAAGTTGCGGTTTTCGCCATGCGACACGAGCAAGGCGGACTTGCTGCCATTCAACTTCCCGAGCGTCTCGCGCAAACCCTTGGTCTTGTGTGTCTCAAGATCCAGCGCGTCCACGACGGTCAACCTCTGCTCCGACAGTTTCGCAGACAGCGCCGAGCGCAACGCGCCAAGCAACATCTTCTTCGGCAACGCGTAGCTATAATCGCGCGGCTTCGGTCCGTGAACCGTTCCGCCGTGGCGCCACAAAGGCGATCGAATCGAGCCAACGCGCGCGCGGCCAGTACCCTTTTGCCGCCACAACTTGCGTCCCGCGCCGCTGACTTCGCTCTTGTCTTTGGTCTTGTGGGTGCCTGAGCGAATCTCGCGCTGATACCAGCGCGTCGCTTCGTGCAGCAAGTGCGGATTCACCTTCGCGCCAAAAATTGCGTCGGCGAGCTCCACTTCGCCCACTTTCTTGCCACTCAAATTGACTACGTCCACGACCGGCATAATTTCGTTTCCTTCTTCAAACTAAAAAATCTTGCTGCGCTTACTTCTTCTTGCGCGTCTTGCTGATAAAAATGTACGTCCCGCTTGGCCCCGGCACGGATCCCTTGACGAGCAGCAGGTTTTCTTCCGTATCCACCTTCACGACTTTCAAGTTCTTCGCTGTCACTTGCGCGTTCCCCATGTGACCCGGAAAGTGCATATTCTTCCAGACGCGCGACGGAAACGAACTGCCACCGATGCCGCCCGGCGCGCGGTGAAACATCGACCCGTGCGTCGCATCGCCGCCCGCGTAATGCCAGCGCTTCACGCCGCCCGCAAAGCCCTTGCCCTTGCTGACGCCGCTTACATCCACCAGTTCGCCCGCCGCGAAATTCCCCACCAGCACGCGGTCGCCGACTTTCGTTTCGTCCGCCGATTCATCGATGCGCACTTCCTGAAGCACTTTCATCGGCGCTACGCCGGCCTTCTTGAAATGCCCGGTCATGGCTTTGTTCACGCGCTGCGGCTTGACGAATTCCACGAGTCCGAGTTGCGCTGCTTCGTAGCCGTCGACTTGCTTTGTCCGGCGTTGCACTACCACGCACGGCCCCGCCTGCAGCACAGTGCATCCCACCAGCGTTCCATCTGTCTGGAAGATTTGCGTCATCCCCAGCTTGATTCCGATAATCCCGTTGACCGCCATCGCTTCGTCTCTCTCTTTCGCAGCTTGCCTTGCTTCTGGTATTGGCTGCGTCCTGCTCAAGATGCCGGGCTAAAGCCCGGCCACTACAAAACCTTACTTTGCTGCTGCGTGACCGAATGCTTTGATCTCAACGTCAACGCCTGGCGGAAGATCGAGCTTCATCAGCGCGTCGACCGTGTCTGGTGTCGGCTCGAGAATGTCGATCAAACGCTTGTGTGTGCGCATTTCAAACTGCTCGCGCGATTTCTTGTCCACGTGCGGCGACCGCAGAACCGTCCAGCGATTAATCGTCGTGGGCAGAGGAATCGGCCCGGCAACTTCCGCGCCGGTACGTTTCGCTGTCTCCACAATTTCCTTCGTGGACTGGTCCAGAATTCTGTGGTCGTACGCTTTCAAACGAATTCGAATTTTGTCGCCTTGTCTCATTTAATTAATCCACAACCCTCTCTCTTGCCCAGAGGCCCGATTCCGTCGGGCCGAAGGGTAATCCGATTACTCGATGATTTCCGTTACGGCGCCCTTCGCATACGCTCAGGGTAAACCGGCGCCTATTCAATGATCTCTGTTACCGCTCCGGCGCCGACGGTGTGGCCGCCTTCGCGAATCGCGAACCGCAATCCCTTTTCTAGCGCTACCGGCGTGATCAGCGTTACTTCGCAGCTCACGTTATCGCCCGGCATCACCATCTCGACGCCGGTCGGCAACTTCACGTCGCCCGTCACGTCCGTTGTCCGGAAGTAGAATTGCGGCCGATACCCCGTGAAAAACGGTGTGTGCCGTCCGCCTTCTTCCTTCGTCAGTACGTATGCTTCCGCCTTGAACTTCGTGTGCGGCGTGATCGAGCCCGGCTTGCAAACCACTTGCCCGCGCTCGACATCGTCTTTTTCCGTGCCGCGCAACAACAAACCAACGTTGTCGCCGGCCAAGCCTTCGTCGAGCAGCTTGCGGAACATTTCGACGCCCGTCACAACTTTCTTCTGCGTCGGACGGAATCCCACGATCTCGATTTCTTCGCCAACCTTTACCTTGCCGCGCTCGACTCGGCCCGTGACCACCGTTCCGCGGCCCGAGATCGAGAAAATATCTTCAATCGGCATTGCGAAAGGCTTATCGATTTCGCGCACTGGCTGCGGTACGTTCTTGTCCACTGCGTCCATCAGATCGTCGATCGACTTTTCCCACTTCGCGTCGCCATTCAACGCCTGCAGCGCTGAACCCTTTACGACCGCAATCGTGTCGCCTGGGAATTGGTAGCTCTTCAGCAACTCGCGTACTTCCAACTCAACAAGCTCCAAAAGTTCCGCGTCTTCCACCATGTCGCACTTGTTCAAGAACACGACAATCGCCGGTACGCCGACCTGCCGAGCGAGCAAAATATGCTCGCGCGTTTGCGGCATCGGTCCGTCCGTCGCCGCCACCACCAGAATCGCGCCGTCCATCTGCGCCGCGCCGGTGATCATGTTCTTGATGTAGTCCGCATGACCCGGGCAATCCATGTGCGCGTAGTGACGGTTCGGCGTTTCGTACTCCACGTGCGAAACGGCAATCGTGATGCCGCGCTCGCGCTCTTCCGGCGCGTTGTCAATCGAATCAAACGCGCGGAATTGCACTTTCGGGTTGTGCTTCGACAGCACCTTCGTAATCGCCGCCGTCAGGGTCGTCTTGCCATGGTCAATGTGACCAATCGTCCCAATGTTGCAATGCGGCTTACTGCGCTCGAATTTCTCCTTGGCCATTGCCTTCTGCTCCTCAGTCGAATTCGTAAACCGACTAACTCAAAACTTGATTTACTTCTCGCCCCGCTGCTTCTTGATCACTTCCTCGGCCAGGGCCGCGGGAAGTTCCGCGTAATGCGAAAAATGCATCGTGAAGGTTGCGCGGCCCTGCGTGCGGCTGCGCAAATCCGTGGCATAACCGAACATTTGCGCCAGCGGCACTTCCACGCGAATCACGTTGACCCCCGCACGATTTTCCGTGCCTTGAATCGCCGACCGGCGCGCATTCAGATCGCCGAACACCGGAGCCATATATTCTTCAGGGACAACCACTTCCACTTTCATGATCGGCTCGAGCAAAACCGCTTTGGCGCGCGCGCACGCTTCTTTGTAAGCCATCGAGCCGGCGATTTTAAACGCCATTTCGTTCGAGTCCACATCGTGGTAGCTGCCGTCAATCAATACGACAGCAACGTCCACAGTGGGAAAGCCGGCCAGAATGCCGTTGTCCAGCGCTTCGCGGATGCCCGCTTCAATCGGCGCGATGAATTCGCGCGGAATCGAACCGCCAATAATTTTGTCAATGAAAAGGAACCGGTGTTCCTTGTCGAACTTCCACTTGCCAGGATTGCTGCTGCCGACCACTTGCTTCGCCAGTTCATCGATGTCGTCGGTGGACATCTCTTTCATATTCTCGTGGCTCGAGCTCGGAATCGGGTGCAGTTCGATTTTGCAGTGGCCGTACTGACCTTTACCGCCTGTCTGCTTGATGTACTTGCCTTCCGCGATGGCTTTCTTGCGAATCGTTTCGCGGTACGCCACCTGGGGACGGCCGACGTTGGCCTGCACGGCGTACTCACGCAACATGCGGTCGACAATAATTTCGAGGTGCAGTTCGCCCATTCCGGAGATAAGCGTTTGCCCGGTATCTGGTTCGGTTGAAACACGGAACGTCGGATCTTCCTGCGCGAGGCGCTGCAATGCCACGCCAAGCTTGTCCTGATCCGCTTTTGTCTTTGGCTCGATAGCCACCGAAATCACGGGAGCCGGAAAATCAATGTTTTCCAGAATGATAGGCTTCGCTTCATCGCACAACGTATCGCCGGTATTTACGCTCTTCAATCCCACGCACGCGCAAATGTCGCCGGCGTAGATTTCGTCGATCTCTTCGCGTTTGTTCGCATGCATCTGCAGCAAGCGGCTGATGCGCTCGCGCGAACCTTTGCCGGAATTCAGAACGTAGCTGCCGGACTTCAAAACGCCCGAGTACACGCGAATGTAAGTCACGTGGCCCACGAACGGATCGGACATAATCTTGAATGCCAGCGCGGCAAACGGCTGATCGTCCGCGGCACGCCGCAACGCCACTTCATCCGTGTTGGGATCCGTGCCTTCCACCGGAGGAACATCCGTCGGTGAAGGCAGATAATCAATCACCGCGTCGAGCAGCGGCTGAATGCCCTTGTTCTTGAACGCCGAACCAGCCAGCACCGGAACAATCTTCAAACCGAGCGTCGACTTCCGGATCGACCGGCGCATTTCTTCGAGCGACAACTTGCCTTCGGTCAAATACTTGTCGATCACTTCGTCGTCGTGTTCCGCGATGTAGTCCACCATCTTGCCGCGGTGCTCGTCGTAGAATTTCTTGTCAATTGCGGAACCCTTGAGGGCAGCGGCAACGTCCGGCCGCGAATCCACAAACGCTTTGTCCCACAATTTCTCGACCGGAAACTCCTCGAACTTTGCGCCGAGAGTCTCTTCGAGCCAAACAATTACTTTTTCTTCGAGGAAATCGATGATGCCGATGAAATTATCTTCGCGGCCGAGAGGAAACTGGAGGGGAACGGGGTGGGCGCCGAGGCGTTGGCGAATGGTGCGGATGACGTGGTCAAAATCCGCGCCCATGCGGTCCATCTTGTTGACGAAACAGATGCGCGGGACGCGGTACTTGTCAGCTTGACGCCAAACCGTTTCGGACTGCGGCTGCACACCGGCGACGGAATCGAACACGCAAACCGCACCGTCCAAAACGCGCAACGAACGCTCGACTTCGACCGTAAAGTCCACGTGGCCAGGCGTATCGATAATATTGACGCGATATTTTTTGCCAAAGCGGTCCCACGAAGCGGTCGTCGCAGCGCTGGTAATCGTGATGCCGCGCTCGCGCTCCTGCTCCATCCAATCCATGGTGGCGGTGCCTTCATCCACGGAACCGATTTTGTAGGTCACACCGGTATAGAAAAGAATCCGCTCTGTCGACGTGGTTTTGCCCGCGTCGATGTGCGCCATGATCCCGATGTTCCGCGTATCTTCGAGTTTGAAAACTCGTCCCATGATCTCTTGCGTCGCACCTTTGGTTTCCGTTGCCATTAGTCGTTCTTTTGACTCTTTTCTACTACCGGTCTAAAGACCGGCCACTACAACTACCAGCGATAGTGAGCGAAGGCCTTGTTCGCTTCCGCCATGCGGTGAACGTCTTCCTTCTTCTTGATTGCCCCGCCGCGCGCATTGGCCGCGTCGATCAACTCATCCGCAAGCTTGTCGATCATCGTCTTGCCCGAGCGCTCGCGCGAATACTGCAAAAGCCAGCGAATCGCCAGCGACTGCCGCCGGAACGGATTCACTTCCACCGGAACCTGATAGTTCGCGCCGCCGACGCGCCGTGTCTTCACTTCCAGTGTGGGCTTCACGTTCTCGATGGCTTTCTTGAAAATCTTCAAGGCATCGTCGTTCGTCTTCTTTGCAACCTGATCCATCGCGCCGTAAAACACGCGCTGCGCCGTCGACTTCTTGCCTTCCCACATCATCGAGCAGATGAACTTCTCCACGATGTCGCTGGCATAGACCGGGTCTGTCGCCTGTGTTCGCCGAAAAACGAGTCCTTTGCGTGGCATTGCTCTTTATCGCTCCTGAATCTCTCTGTTTCTTCTTCGGTATTTCTTTACATCTTTACTTCGTTATTTCTTTATTTCTTACTTCGCTGCTGCAGCCTTAGGCCGCTTCGCGCCATACTTCGAACGTCCCTGCTTGCGATTCTCCACGCCCGCCGCGTCCAAAGTTCCGCGCACGATGTGATACCGCACTCCCGGCAGGTCCTTCACACGGCCGCCGCGTACCAGCACGATCGAGTGCTCCTGCAAGTTGTGACCGATGCCAGGAATGTAGGTGGTGACTTCCACGGAATTCGTCAAACGCACGCGCGCGACCTTGCGCAAGGCCGAGTTCGGCTTCTTCGGCGTCTGCGTGTACACGCGAATGCACACACCGCGCTTTTCTGGGCAGCCTGCCAGCGCGGGAGACTTCGTCTTGACCAGAACCTTCTCACGTCCCATTCGAACAAGTTGTGAAAACGTCGGCACAGTCGTCCTCTTTATCTGTGACCACACAGCGGTCAACTTAATGCGCGACCGCGAAGCGGTCGACTATGTGTGACCACACCACGGTCACAAAGTACGCGCAAAACTTTCGCGGCTCTCGCAAGGCGCGCAAACAAAAATGCGCGAGAGCACACATCTGTGCTGAAAGGTCTACTGCGAATCCGGAGATACAACCAGCAAGAAACTCCGTACGCACTCCAGAAGGCAGAACTACGCTTCCGGCTTCATTTCGGAGAGGCTTACTCGGCTTTGCGGGACTGGCGTCCCATTCCGGCCGCTCTTCTGTCCCATTCCGTCTTACTTTGTTCCGGGACCGAAGATAATTCCCTTCCAACCCATCGACCGCAACTCGGTCGACCCTAGTCAGGGTAGAAACATCCCCAACAAAACGTAGAGTATAAGGAAAACAACGTGCTCTGTCAAATTTCTTTCACAGGCCCAAGCCGAATCCCTGTGGAAATCAAGCACTTGGCAACTTCCCGCGAAGTCCTATTGCACCAGGGTCGAATCGACGCCTCAATTGCCTGCTCTCTGCGGCAGGTCTGCGATAGCCCCTATCCAAGCGTGAATCATCCCAAAAATCATTTCAAGTCATTGATAAAAATGGCTTTAGTTAGGATTGGCGTCCCTCTTTTCGATGTCCGCGAACGCCTTGGGCCACATCCCAAAGGCCTTAAGCATCCCGTCTTCATGCTGGGCGATCAGCATCCTGGCCGTCTTTTCAGCGGACCATGGCGAAGCCAGACGCTCCGGCCGGTCGGCAATCCAGTAGGCCGCTAGCGCCATCAGCGTCGCGTCCTGCGCCAACACTTCCGGTTTTACCGCTTCGAGTGCGTCCGCCGCCGAATGGTGTGTGTACTGATACTCGGGCGAATCCTGATCCATATTTATCCCCGGCAGTCCCGCAATCGAAAATGGCAGCGTGTCCGTTCCTTCTTCCACCTTGTCATCCACTTTCACTTCGCGAATGTCCGAGATCGCTGCAGCAAACATTTTGAATGTTTCCACTAAGTCGTCGCGGCCGCCCATTTGAAAGGACCGCACTGGCCCTTGCCCGTTATCCAAAATCAAACTCCCCAAATGATTCGCCATTTCCGACTGGTGCTGTTTCACGTACGCGAACGAGCCATCAATCCCCTGCTCTTCTCCCGTAAACAATACGAAGCGAATAGTCCTGCGCGGTTTCATGCCGCTGCGCACAATCGCTTCCGCCGCTCCGAGCGCGGAGCTTGCTCCCATTCCGTTGTCCGTCGCTCCTTCGGAGAGATCCCAAGAATCCAGATGCCCACCCACCACCAGCACCTGTTCCGGATTTTCACGCCCGCGAATTTCTCCCACCACGTTGGCGCTCTCCACCGGCCCATTGGTAAACGTATTTTGCACGTTGAAGCGCACCCGCGGCACCAGCCCACGCGCGAGGTACCGCTCCAACTGTCCCTGATCTTCGGCGGTCATCGAAACCACCGGCACCGCGAAGTCCGCATCGAGCCCAAGAATTCCCGTGTGCGTCAGGTTCATCCCAGCAGATTTCCCGCCGCCCTGCCCTCCGATGACTGCAATAACGCCCGCTTTTCCAGCGGCCCTCAGAAAATCGCCGAACTGCGCAAACAGTTGAATACCACTCTTATTCGGCTCGCCGCGCGTTACGACCAGCGGAATCTTGCCGGTCAAACGAGCCATGTTTTTCATTTCGCCGTCCAGATCAAACAGGTTGACCGTGACCACGTCGCCTTCCGCGCCGCCCGCGGGAGTAGATCCTGTCCAGCCCATCGCGTCCACATGCAACGGCCGGCGAATCGGCGTCAACATCTCCGCCTCCGCCGTTCCTCGCCTCCAGCCGCGCCACAGCTGCCATTTTTCCGCGTGCACGTTCTCCAGCCCAATCGCCTTCATCTTTGCCAGACCCCATTCGATCGCCTTCTGCGCTTGCGGTGATCCCGTCACGCGCGCACCCACGTCGTCGCTCAATTCCGTCAAATACTGATAGGCATGCGAATCCAGCATCCCCTCGCCAGCAATTTTGACGAGCGCCGGCTTCGTGCCGTCTTCATTGGGCCCTTTTGCCGCCGCCCTGTTCTGTGCTTTCACACCAGGTGCCGCCACTAGCGCGATCAGCGCAATCCCCGCGAAAATCTTTCGCATTCCCGTTCTCCTCCAGCCCCAAGTGATTCGGCCCGCAAAACTCTACCATGCTCTCAGACGCGCCATCCCCAATTCCGTCTCCCACTCGTGTATACCGCGCAACGCCAACCAAGCCGCCGCTTTACGCCACTTCCTCTCTCGCCCTAAACTTCCTCCGAGGCCATCGTGAAAGCCACTCGCTTTTTTCTCTCCGCGATCCCCGTCGTCGCGTCCATTTTTGTTCTCGGCGCATCTGCCGCAAAGCCGCGACAAACGCAGGATGCGTCGCCAAAGCCTGCTGAAAAAACTCCGCAGAAAACTCAGGAAAAGGCCGCAATTAAGCCTGCGCCTAAAATCCCAGCCGAAATCGCACTCCTCGAAACACGCATTCACTTTGAAGCCAACGGCGACAGCCGCAAAGAAGTCCACGCTCGCGTTAAAATTAACGACGAACTCGGCGTCCGCCAATTCGCCCGCCTCAATTTCGATTTCAACCGCGCGTTCGAAAAAATCGAGATCCCACTAGTCCGCGTCACGCACCCCAGCGGAGGCACCGCCGACGTCCTCCCTAGTGCGATCACCGACACTCCCAATCCCGCCGTCGTGAACGCTCCCGCCTACCAGGACGTCCGCGTCAAATCCGTCCGCATCCTCGGCCTCGAGCCCGGCGACACTCTCGAATACCGCGTTATCACCACGACCACCAACCCCCCGCTGAAGCTGGCAGAATGGCCTTCGCACACCTTTGATCACGCAGGCGTCGTTGCACACGAAATTTTCGAACTCGATCTGCCGACTTCTTTCGCGCCATCCGATATGTACGTCGTCAAAAACGAGCAGATGCGCCAGCTCCTTCAATCACGCCAATCCTACCCGCGCCAGGGATGGATGACTCCACCGCAAATCGGAGAAATTTCTCCAGCGGAATTGAAAAACCTCCCTATTCAACCGGAGTCGCCGAAAAAAACGCCGCGATCCAAACGGCCATCGTCTGCAGCTAACCCAACCGTCGCGCCGCAACAAACTCTGCCAGCGGTAGAATCCTCCGAGCCCGAACGTCTTCAGCCCCCAGGAACCAAAGACGAGTTTCCTGCGGACGATCCAAAACGAATCCAGCTCTACGTAAGTCCATGGGTTCCAACTGTCTCCATTCGAAAAACCGGCGAAGGGGAAGCCGCGCGTGTAGTGTGCCTCTGGGACCGCACGCCGCCCGTCAAAGAGATCGACCGCGCCGCCGACACGGACATCGCGCCGGACATGCCGGACGTCGAACTCGGCGGAACGTTCACCTGGTGGGCACTTTCCCATCAACTTTATTACGCGCTTCTTCCTCCCGAAAAGCTTCCAGCTGAAATCACACAGCAAGCCGCCAAGTTGACGCAGGATGCAAAGACCCCCGGCGAAAAGGCCCAGCGCATGTTCGAATTCGTCTCGCAAAAAATCGCCACGGTAGATCTACCGCTCGGCGCAACGGGCTTCAAGCCTCGCCCCGTCGTGGAAATCCTCTCCTCGCGCTACGCAAATCCTGAAGACAAGTTCGTCCTACTGGAGGCACTGGGCAACGCGGCAGGCATTGGCTTTGAGGGCTTTTTGATTGGGCCTTCGAAGAAGATCGGACCGATTGTGGGCAGCCCGTCGGCTTTCACGCACCTTGTAATTCAGTCCGGGTATCCGGATGGTTGGGGCGATCCAAGTCTCGAAGTAGCACCGTTTGGTTTGCTTCCCCCAGCCTATCTGGGAAGTATGGCTCTGGAGATGGGCGAGTGGAGCGAAATCCACGACGTGCCGTCAGCCGTTTGGGGTGGCATCCCCAAGATCCTGTCGTTTCCTTCCTCGCAGAAAGTGGCTCTAAACGCCACGCTTGATGCCGAAGGCAAGCTATCCACGAAAGCTAAGTACGTGATACGCGGCGAAAACGAACTGCTCTTGCGCGTGGCCTTTCACCAAACTCCAAAAGAAGGCTGGAAAAATGTCGCGCAACTTCTGGCGCTCTCTGACGGCTTCCGCGGACAAATCTCGAACGTGACCACGTCTGATCCCTACGCAACGCGCGAACCCTTCACCGTCGAGTACGAAATCACGCAACCTAAATTTATCGACTGGTCTAAAAAACCTCTTCGCGTTCCGGCTCTGCTTCCTCTGCTCGGCCTTCCCGAACCGCCGGCGAAGCCCACAGCTGGAGCGGCCCCCTCGCCGATCGATTTGGGCACTCCGCTCGATGTCGATGTGAGCATAACGCTTCGCCTTCCCACGGGAACAACCGCGCGCATTCCCACGGGCACATCCGTCCAGCGAGACTTTGCCACCTATACTTCGCAATACTCCGCGAGAGATGCCACACTTACCGCCAGCCGCCACCTGAATTTCATCTTGAAAGAAATTCCCGCCGACCGCGCTAGCGACTACAACGCCTTCCTGCGCACCGTTCAAAACGACGAATCCCAGGTCTTCACGCTCGAGCGCACTGACACAACTCCGTCTGCACCCAACAAGCCCTAAGTTATTCTCGGTTTTGCCGCAAGAATCAAATCAAATGACGGCGAGAAATTCTTCTCTAGAGTGGCTTTTCTGCTCTGCTCTGTGAACTCTGCGAGCTCTGCGTTAAAATCCCCACGATCAAGAAGCACAACTCGATCCGTCTCCACCCAGTTTTCATTACTTCTTTACATCCTTACGTCATTACTTCTTTTATTTAATCTGCATCACTTCTTTTTCCTTCGCCGCGCTCAAATCCTCAATCTTCTTCGTCTCCGCGTGCGAAAGTTTCTCCAACTCATCCAACGACCGCTTCTTGTCGTCCTCGCTGATCTTCTTGTCCTTCTCCAGCTTTTCGATCGCTTCCTTCAAATCTCGCCGGATATTCCGTACCGCCGTCCGGTGATTTTCCAGCACTTTGTGCAGTTGCTTCACCAAATCCTTGCGCCGGTCTTCCGTCAGCGAAGGAATCGGCACCCGCACGACTTTCCCATCGTTCGTCGGATTCAGCCCTAAATCCGCCGTGCGAATGGCCTTGTCAATCAAAGCCACCGCGCTCGGATCCCAAGGCGAAATCACAATCATGGTCGGGTCCGGCACCGTCATGCTTCCGAGTTGGTTCAGCGGCATCAGTGTCCCGTGATAATCCACGCGCACGTTGTCGAGAAGCGTCGCGTTCGCGCGGCCCGTGCGAATCGTCGCCATCTCCTTGCGGAAATCGTCCACCGCCTTCTCCATCCGCGTTCTTGCAGCGGCCATCGCATCTTTCGTGGTAGCAATCGTCGTCATATCGTCCTCAGTCGCACTCGCTCTCCCAACGCCAGTCGCTTTTTCCTCAATTTCGGTTTTCGAATTTCGAATCTAAGCCGGAGTCACCTTGGATCCCACGCGTTCGCCCATCACCACGCGCTTGATGTTTCCATGCTGGTTCATGTTGAAAACCACGATAGGCATTCCGTTGTCCATGCACAGCGAAATTGCCGTCGCATCCATAACCTTCAAATTCTGATTCAGCACATCACGATAAGTAATCGCCGCAAAAAACTTCGCGCCGGAAACCTTCTCCGGATCGGCGTCGAAAATTCCATCCACCCGCGTCGCTTTCAAAATAACGTCGGCCTTAATCTCCATCGCGCGCAACGCCGCCGCCGTATCCGTCGAAAAATAAGGATTCCCTGTCCCCGCCGCAAAAATCACAACGCGCTGCTTCTCCAGATGCCGCATCGCGCGCCGGCGGATGAACGGCTCGGAAACCTGATTCATCTCAATCGCGCTCAAAACCCGCGTAAACACGCCTTCTTTCTCCAGCGCATCCTGTAAAGCCAGCGCGTTAATCACTGTCGCCAGCATGCCCATGTAGTCGCCCGTCGCACGGTCAATCTCAAACCCCTTCTGCCGCGCTCCGCGAAAAATATTTCCGCCGCCCACCATGATCGCGATCTCGATCCCGAGCGCGTGCACCTCTTTCAACTCCTGCGCAATCGCCTGAATCGTCTCCCCGTGAATCCCAAATCCCTGCGGACCCTGCAGCGACTCCCCGGAAAGCTTCAGCAATATGCGCCGGTAAGCCAACTGCGCATGCCTAGGCGTTCTCTTAATAATTTTCTTTGCAGCCTTCTTCAGTGCGGCCATGTCGCTCCGGTCGATGCTCTCTAAAACGTCGGAATTGTAACAAACTATCCCCGCCCCCGCACAATCTGGAGTGCGGCAGCCCAGCTGCCGTTTTTGAAGCGATACAATGGAACTGGGTCGCGGCCAGTCGGAAGTGCTCATCTGAGCAAAAAAGGCAGTTCCTCGCAGGTAGTGGGAAACGCAAAGCGGCGTTCAAGCGTTTCATAAGAGGCCCTCCCGTGAGCGAGCCACGCACAATGAGCACACAATGAGAAGTCGGCGAATCTGCTATCTAATCTGGCCTGTTGCGGCTGCGTTTGTCATCGCTCCGCTCCACTCTCAAGCTCCCGCTCCAAACCCTCCCGCCTCCGCACCCACGATAAAAGTAGAAACGCGCGTAGTTCTGCTCGACGTAGTCGTAACCAACCACAAAGGCGAGACCATCCCGGACCTCCGTCGGGAAGACTTCTACATCGAGGAAGACGGCAAGCCGCAAAACCTCTCCTCTTTCGACGAGCACTCACGCCACAACGCTCCGCCCGTCACCCTTCCCGCTCTCCCGCCAAATGTCTACTCCAACATGCAAGCCGTCAAACCCAGCGACTCCGTGAATGTGCTTCTGATCGACACCCTCAATACCTTCCCTTGGTTCCAGAAAGCCGTCTGTGACCAGGCCATCCAATACCTTAAGACCATCCCGCCCGGCACGCGCCTTGCTATCTTCACACTCAACACGCAACAGCTGCGTCTCGTCCGCGGATTCACCACGGACTTTTCCAGCCTTTCTGTCGCGCTGGACGATAAGAAATTCGGCGTCATTCCCGAGTCATCATGGCTGAACACAACCCCTTCCCGACACTCAGCCGAAATGGCGGGCCTCTCTGCCATGATCATGATGGATGCTGCACCTGCCGCAGTCGGTGCCGTGAAAGAATATCTAGGGCAAGAGACTGCCTTCAGGACGGGCAACCGCGGCGAGCTAACATTGCAAGCCTTTCAGCATCTTGCCCGATATCTTTCCGGCATTCCCGCACGCAAAAACGTGATTTGGTTCGCGGATACTTTCCCCATTAGCTTCGCCCCCGAAGACAAGGTACATACGGCCAGACATCAAGAACACGTCCAGCAAACCTCCGACATGCTCACTGCGGCGCAGGTCGCTATTTATCCGGTCTCCGCCCGTGGCCTTATCGGAGATCCTTCTTTCGACATACCTCTGGACACACAGCGCGAAGTGTTGGAGGAGTTCGCCAACACCCAGACCGCCATGGAAACGCTCGCCCAGGAAACCGGCGGCCGCGCCTTCTACAACACCAACGCCCTCGACGCTGCCATGGCCAAAGCCATCGACGAAGGCTCGCACTACTACACCCTTGCCTATGCTCCAACCAACACGAAAACCGGAGGCAAGTATCGCCGCATCGAAATGAATCTTTCCAACCCCGACTACAAGCTCTCCTACCGCCGCGGTTACTACGCCGACAAACCTGAATCGCCCGCGGCCGGCGAGCAATCCGCCGAGGATCCCCTGCTCCCCCTCGTCGGCTTTGGCATGCCCAACTTCGATCAAATCACTTACGAAATCCAGGCCAACCCGCTTCATCCGCAGCCCGCCCCGGACGCGCGCCGCGCTGGCCTCAACACCGAATTGCAAGGGCCTTTCACGCGCTTCGGCGTGGACCTCGCCGTCTCTCTGCAAAATTTCTCACTCGATTCCTCTTCCGATGGTGTGAAAAGCGGCCGCCTCGAAGTGATTCTCGTCGCCTACGATCGCGCCGGAAAAATCATCAACATCGCCAAGCGCACGAGCCGGTTTGCCCTCCCGCCCAAAGACCTTCCCGAGCTCCAAGCTAAAGGGCTTCCCCTGCATCTTGAGATCGACGTCCCTCCCGGCGACATCTACCTTCGCACCGGGATCTACGATCTCAACTCCGGCAACGCGGGTACCCTTGGCATTCCATTGGCAACAGTTACCGCCTCGGCTAGCGCGAAGAAATAGTTCCAATCCCCACCGACGACGTTCGAAGAAAATGATTCGGGCGCAGTATTGCTGCGTACAAAAAAAGCGTCCCGGTTCTACCGGGACGCTCTGGAATGCAGCTGTAAAGATCTGCGTTACGCGCTGGGAGGCGCCGGAACTGGCGCTGTTTCAGGTCCCGCTCCGCCTGGCCCGCCAATCTCGCCGACCTTGAAGCGCACGAACCGCCGAATGGAAATGTTCTCGCCGAGCTTCGCGATCGCCTGCGTAATCATTTCGCCAATCGTCACGCTCTCGTCCTTGATGTAATGCTGCTCGTACAGACAGTTTTCTTCGTAGAATTTTTCCATCTTCCCGGTGGTAATTTTCTCGACCACGTTTTCCGGTTTGCCGGTCGCCAGCGCCTGCGCCCGGTAAATATCGCGCTCCGCCGCGAGCATCTCCGGCGTCACTTCCTCGCGCCGCACGTACCGCGGATCGAGCGCCGCGATGTGCATCGCAATGTCATGGCAAAGCTGCTGGAAAGCTTCCGTGCGCGCCACGAAGTCCGACTCGCAGTTAATCTCCACGAGCACACCAATCTTCCCGCCCGCGTGGATATAGCTGCCCACGAGCCCTTCGCTCGCTTCGCGCTGCGATTTCTTCGCCGCGGCCGCCTGGCCTTTTTTCCGCAAAATCTCGATGGCCTTATCGATCACTCCGTTTGCTTCCACGAGCGCCGCGCGGCAATCGCTGAAACCTGCCCCGGTCCGTTCGCGCAACTCTTTCACGAGGTGCGCTGGAATCTGCATAGCTGGCTGTTGTGTGCTCATCTTGTTTTCTCTTCGCTGATTTGAATTCTCTTATCCAATGTCGTTGTTTGCAAAACGGCCCACCCCGAACCGCATGGGGCGGGCCTCACGAAACTTCTACCCGCGCAATTTGTTTAGTGAGATTCCGCGTCCGGCGGCACCGTTGCTGCAGCAGCTTCGGCAGCCTCGGCGGGTTCAATAGGCGCATCCGGCGGAGCTTCCACAACCGCTCCCTCGACGAAATCGCCTTCCTGTTTCTCGTACTGTTCGTAAGCGCTGGTATCCACGTACTCCACGCCGTCGACAATCGCCTGATCTTCCGCCGACTTCTGCTCCGCCACCTGCGATTGCTGGTAAGCGGTATGCCCTTCGAGCACGGAATCCGCAATCTTCGTCGTAAACAAGCGGATTGCGCGCAAAGCGTCGTCGTTCCCTGGAATAATCCAGTCCACCACGTCCGGATCGCAATTCGTATCCACGACGGAAACCACCGGCACGCCCATGCGCCGCGCTTCCTTCACCGCGATCTCTTCCGCGTTCGAATCAATCACGAACATGGCATCCGGCAGCTGCGACATGTTCTCGATGCCTTCAAGGTTCTGGTTCAGATGCTTCAATTCGCGGCCCAGCCGCGCTTTTTCTTTCTTCGAAAGTTCGTTGATCCGGCCATCTTCTGTCATGGCCTTCAGCAGCTTCAGCCGCTTGATCGATTTCTGCAGCGTCGCCCAGTTCGTAAGCGTACCGCCCAGCCAGCGATGATTCACAAAGAACGCCCCGCAGCGCTTCGATTCTTCAGACACAGCTTCCTGCGCCTGCCGCTTGGTGCCCACAAACAAAACCGCTTTGCCTTGCGCGGAAAGATCGCTCACAAACCGGCTAGCTTCGCGGAACATCTTGAGGGTCTTCTGAAGATCAATAATGTGAATCCCGTTGCGCTCTCCGAAAATATATTCCTTCATCTTCGGATTCCAGCGACGCGTCTGATGGCCGAAGTGAACTCCAGCCTCCAGCAACTCTTTCATCGTAATTTCTACTGCCAAGTTTCCTCCTAGTAGGATAGCTGTTTGCGGTGGCGTCTCTTTTGCCTTTGTAGGTGCCGGGCTTTAGCCCGGCCTCTTAGGGCGAAAATTACGCCACAGAACAACCTATTGCCGGCTCCTTGCCGGCCGTGATCTCGAAGGGTTCACTCGCGCAAACCCTCCGGAGCTCGTTGCAACCCTGGCGCAGCCAGGGCCCAAATCTCTACCGCTTCGTAAACTGGAAGCGTTTCCGCGCGCCCTTCTGCCCGTACTTCTTCCGTTCCTTCATACGGGAGTCGCGCGTCAAAAATCCGTTCTTCCGCAAAGCCGGCCGCAGTTCCGGGTTGTACTTCGAGATCGCCCGAGCCAATCCCATGCGCACCGCTCCAGCTTGTCCGCCAACGCCGCCGCCATGCGCGGTTACCTTGACGTCCACTTGATCCGCCAGGCTAGTAAACTTCAGCGGCTCGATCGCGTCATGCTTCCAGGCATGATTCGGAAAATAACTCTCCACTTCACGCCCGTTCACCGTGAACTTGCCGCTACCCGCGCGCAAGAACACTCGAGCTACCGACTCTTTGCGCCGGCCCGTTCCAAGAAACCAAGTTTGTGTGCCCGCCATGGGCGTACCAGTAGAACTCAACGTTCCTCCTAAAATAACCTGGTTCCAGACACCCGGAACCACTCAACTCCACGACGGTTTTGCTCCCTGCCTAAGGCACCACTTAGAGGTGACCACTACGCGGCCACACTTTTCAAGGAACAGCAACGTGCAGAATCCAGTGGCACAGACTCTAGTAGTCTGTGCTCTCTGCTGCTACCAAGCCCCAACTGCCTGCGGCTTCTGCCCAGCATGACGCGCCAAACCAGCCGCATCCCGATAAACCCGCAACTTCTTTGCTCGCCGCGCCCGCAGCTTGTTCTTCGGCAACATCCCCAGAACCGCCTCGCGAATCATCCATTCCGGCTTCGTCCCGCGCAACCGCTTCGCCGGAACCGCCTTCAATCCGCCCGGGTACCCGCTATGCGAGTAATAAATCTTCTGCTCGACCTTGTTCCCGGTCATGCGAACTTTGTCCGCATTGATCACCACAACGTGATCCCCCGAATCCAGGTACGGCGTAAAACTCGGCTTATCCTTGCCCATCAGCATCCGCGCCACTTTCGTCGCCAGACGCCCCAACACCTGGTTCGTCGCATCAATCACAAACCAGTTCGCGCCCACTTTCAGCGCCTCTGCTTCTTCTCCCTTGGCTACGTACGTCCTCATCGCTCTCAGCCACACCTTTCCCTATAGAGACAAACGCTAATCTTAAAGTACGTCCCCGCTCCTGTCAACGCGATTCCAGTGGTCATCAGCTTCTCGATGGCACAGCAATCATGCATGCACACAATTGCAAGTCCATTACGGTAGGTGCCCGTCGCGGCCAACCAACTCTAATCGTTGCCTTACCAATCGACCCGTTGAATTCCAGACACCACATCGAAGTGCCGATCTCGGCTTAAAAGCGGAAGTTCGTATTGCCGGCAGAGGGCCGCAATCCAAAGGTCGTTGGTGGGAATCGGTTTTCCAGCCCGCCTCAACTCAACATGGATAGCCGCGTAGTGATGTGTGGTCTGCTCTGTCACGTCCAACACGGCACAGTCCGCGATCAGACCGTCCAGCCATCGTTGATACCGCGCTCTGTGCCGCGATTGCGCAATCCCGTAGCGGTATTCCCCGATCACCACGACGGGCAGCGCCAGCTGCCGAACGCCGGCCAATATCCCTATCACGCCGGAATTTTCTTCTGCGGCCGCGGAAAGAGCGTTTGTATCCAGTATCAACTGTTCGTCTCTGAGCCCCACATCTCCGGGTCAATTTCTTCAAATTCTGATTCGATGGACTTGTTGATTCGCTCGCTCTCTTTGTGCAGGTCCTTCAGCTTGCCCATATGTTTCATCCACGGCTTTTGGCCGCCCGCCGGAGTCGTTTTTAATTTATCCTCGACAGCCTCGGTGACGAACTGTCGCAACGGTATGCCTTGTTCCGCCGCCTTCGACTTCGCCCGGCGGAAAATCCTGTCCGGAATCTCCAAGGTTGTCTTCATGAATCCCATCCTCCCATATTTATGGGACCACCGTCAATTGGGCCTGATCGGCATCCTCTTCTTTGCGCCCTCTGTGAACTCTGTGTTAAGAAAAACATTCCACTTCAACTCACGCTGATCAGTTCGATTTTCCCGACCAATGATTCACCCTAAGGGTCGCTATTTTTTCTAGCAGTAAGATTCAAACTTGCATACCATCCTGACCGGTAGCCGGGTTCAAAATCTTGCAATGCCACGAAGGACAAATCCATGACCAGGAAAATCTTGATGGTTTGCATCGCGCTCTGCGCAGCCTTTGCCCTTGGCGCAGTTTTGTTTGCGCAACAACCGCCTGTAAACGTCGGTGAAAGACACGGAAACATGCGTGCTGCCCAGCAACTCATCCAGCAAGCATGGCAAAAGGTTGACGAAGCCCAAAAGGACAACAATTACAATCTGGGCGGCCACGCAGGAAAGGCCAAGGAACTTCTTTCTCAAGCAACCGAAGAGATTCGCCTCTCCGCCGACGCCGCCAATTCGCACCGCTAAGAGCCGTCTCCCGGATTCCCGCCATAGGCAAACCTGACCCGCGAAGGGTGCCCCAGGTGCCGGTTTTGCACCTGGGGCTTTTGACTTTACTCAGCGTCTCTCGGTTGTTTTATGGTTCCCTCTCCACTCCCATTCACTTCAAGCTTCCGAGTGTATGAGTTGGGGAAATCGCGGAAGAACCTCTTACACGGCCCCTGCGCCAAAAATTCGCAAGCCTTGATTGCACCAGCCGCTAAAACTCGACCACCGAAAACTTTCCATCTTTCAGCACCCATAGAGACGTAGGCGCATTCCGAACGAAGTGCATATCCGTACCAGACGCGCGCTGAGGATCGACAACAGGTCGTCCGTCAATGGCGATGGCCAGCTGTCCGGAAGCTGCGGAGAGGTGCGTCCAGTATTCCCCAACCCCGCTCGGATAAGGCGAGTCTGCAACCAGCGTCCATTCCCCTTGCGCATACCGGAATATTCCCTTCCCTTTGATAGAAGCAAGCAGGTTCAAATTGTCATCCGTGGCTACAGCTTCGCACGCTCCTGGCGCATCCATCGGAGCAACACGCTCTTTTGTCACGCGGATCAACTCGCGCGCCTTGCTGCAGATGTAGCCTGCCTCTCCGGAAACAGTCCAGGTGTCCGCGAGAAACGGTTTTCCGTCGCGTGCGATGGGCGTCGCTGTGGCGTCGTCCGAACTAACCAGTTCGTCAGACCGGAAGTCATCGTCCTTGCGCAGGAGGAATGGCAACAGCTCATGTCTGACGATTAGAAAAGCGCGTTCACCGGTCGGAAGCACTCCGATGACGGCGGCCGTACTGGTCAGATACGAAGAATCGGTGAAGGGGATTTGCCGCCATTCTACCGCGGCGCCGTCCCATTTCCACGCCGTACCTCCGGCAGTGATCCAGAAGCCTGCAGCGTTACCGATCGGCTGTACTCCTTCAAGCACATCCCCGCGAGAGTAGTATCCCTTCGCCGGAACCGGTAGTCGCATCCTGGTCCACTTGTTTCCGTCGAATCGCAGCAGTTCGTGCGTACGCTCGTCCATCGCCCAGAGCAGGTGGTCCGCACGGTCCAGCCATGGGCCCGATACCACCGAATCCCAGGATTGAAATTGATAGAGCCGAGTAACTTTCCCCGTCGAAATCTCCACCATCCCTAAATTTGTGCCGACGTAGAGCTTGCCATCGAAAAACGAGAGACCCGACAGTGAGAAGTGCGTTGCCGCCGGCAGACCTTTTATCAGGGCCGAAAATTTAGTCGCCGTTACGACTTTCGGCGGCCCTTCGTTGGGACTCTCACTCCGATACTTCGCGAACAGCGCGATGCTGGCTAACGCAACCGGAATCATGCCTACCAAATAGGCGGCTCTTCCGACCTTGGGCCTAAAGTAGTGGACAAGCGCGGCAACTCCCAGCAGGAACGCGCTCAGGGCGGCCGCCGGGATCACGGGGAGGAAAATCGCTGTGGCCCCATGAACATTGATGCGGCCAAAAAGCGCGAGGAAGGCGCCAGCCCCAGCAACACACAAGCCTGCGAACAGACAATGTTTGGCGGTCGCCCGAATCGCCCAAATCAGCCCACCTAGGAACATCAGCAGAAGGCCCGCTAGAACAAACCGGAAGCACCAGGTTTCCGCATGCAGCTTCGCGTAATATGCGCCGCCGGGAGACTCCGCATAAAAGGCGAGCGCGATACCAATGCCGCCTATCGCAGCGCCGCAAAAGACCAACCACTTTCCCAGCAAGTGTAAGCGCATACCCGAATGCTGCTAACGTAACGCAAGGCCCCAACTGAGTCTATGGGTACCGTCCATCCAGATGCGTTTCAAGCTTTGGCGGGCGGCCCGGTCGTTCAGCGGGAAGACGGGTCGGGGTGCCCCACACGTCGGTTTAACGTGTGGGGCTTTTGACGCTCGAATTAAGGACTAATCCGCAGCCGCGGATTTTGCCGCGCCCGAAAAGTGGATGGTGATTAGGAAACCGTTCGTACCGGCATAATCGAACTTGTGGCCATCTCCTTCGAAGGCTTCATGCTTGCTCTTCCACATGCGGAAACCATCGTTGGACTGTGCGCCCCAGTATTTCAAGTTGCGCATGACAACTTCGTGACCGGGATTATCGCCCTCCACGCGTTCGAGAAGAACTTCACCCTTGCCGCTGTTCATCTTCGCATGAGCTACGCCAGTCTTGGTGTCGACATTCCATGAGAATGCGGCGGTTCCCGCTCCCTTCTTCTGCCAGGGAATCGGATAGAGCTGGCCGAGTATGTCACCCAATGCGGCTTGTTGTTCTTTGCTGACGCTGGGATCGAAGTTCACCACCAGCCAGGAGTCCTTGCCTGTACTCCAGTCACTGCCTAGGTCGGTAGCGATCCAGACCTTCGCGCCATCCAGCTTGGTATCTTTGTAATAGCCCTTGTCCACTTTGAGAACAAGGTTGGCGCGGCAAAAATGCGCGTCCATGTGATGCTCATCCATGTGATCTGTGGAATGCGTGTTGAAATAGCAGGGACAGAACATGTCGCAACTGCAAGCTTCGATGTAGCTGGCAGTCATATCAAAATCGGGTTTGGAAGTTTTCTCCTGCGCAGAAGAAGTGAAATAGATAAGACTGGCGGCGAGTGCAAGCAGAGGAAGCAAAAGGAGTCGAGGCAAACGAAGCATGATCCCTCCGATCGATTCATTTGGAATGGGGCCCGACCAGGAATGAAGCAACTCTACTCCCGGAGTTTGGAGTATTCAACCGGATTTTCCCTTGAGTTCGAAAACTGCACCAGTCTGCACCCATCTCAACGCGTCGCTCGAACGCTTTCCCACTCGCTAGGCATTGTAGTTCGCCACAACTCGTGCCACATTTCCAGCCGCTGACAGCTCCATGAATCTGCCGTGCGTGTCCCCTTTTGATGGATGTTGCAGAGCACTACGCTGTTTACGCCCCTGAGCACGTCCTCAAGGTGAAAGTGGAGTTCAAACTCCTGCCAACTCGTTCCAACGGCCCGACTTACACTCCATACGCGCCGTTCGAATGAGTACCAAACAAGAAATAACTTGACACGTTATCACGAACTGCGGTAACATGTGCGCTGGACTTTTCTCGACTCCCGTCTGGATTCTCGTTACCCCTCCCCATATCCAGCGCTATCACCCTCCCGCCCTCCGTTACGCACACCAACACCCGCAACTCCATTCCCTTCATAGCTTTACTTTACGATTCTCTGGATACCCGGGGGTACCCCCTGGAGCCGCAACACAAACCCCAAATCTGAGGACTAAAATGGAACAACAACAATCGCAAGCCACCGCCTCACCCAAACCACGCATCCCTCGAGGCTCAGAGCGCTGCCACGCGCGCAATCGCGACCGCACCCAGTGTCGCAACCATGCTCAAGACCCGGCCACAGGCCTATGCTCCCGGCACGCCGCCTGTGCCCATAAAACTACGGCCATGATCGACGATTCCACCAACATCTCCCTCGATCTCCTCGACTCCCAAATGGGCACGCTCGATTCAACGCACGCCATCAACATCGTCCTCACCAATGTCGTTATCATGCTCGCCCAGGGCCGCATCTCGCCCCGTCGCGCTTCCGTGATCACCTTCGCCCTCAGCCTCATGCTCCGGAGCGTAGTCGTCATGGACCGCAAAGCCGCCAACGCGCCCCCTCAAATCATCTTTGACGACCCGCGCACCGCTTCGAGCCAGGAGGAACCCGCCGCCACCGCACAACCCGACGCCACGTCGGCATCCGGCGCTCACCCCAGATCAGCCACGATGCCGTAGAGAATTATGCCCGCTCAGGATCTAAGACGCGCCAAACTCATGCTCGCAACGATCACTAGTCGGAGCACGATACATCGTGCCCTTTTGGTCCATCCGCCGCGCTCCGGCAGGGGAACGGCATGCCGTGCCCGCCCGAGTCATGATCGTGAATGCAGGACCCGGTCCTTAGCCGGAGCCGGTCTCTCCTTGCAACACGTGAGGATCGCCCTGCGCTTTCGACTTTCAACTGTCAACTTGTTTTCTTACCCCTCCACATGCGCCAAAAATCGCGGTGCCTTCCGGAATTTCGTCGCCTGCTCAAAGCTGTAGGCCAGCTTGGTCAAAACCGGCTCGCTCCACGCCCGCCCAAAAAACGAAATCCCCACCGGCAAACCGAAATCAAATCCCGCCGTCACATTGATATTCGGGTAACCCGCCACTGCCGCAAACTCCGAGCTTCCTCCGCCAAACGAGTCGCCATTCACAATGTCCGTCAGCCACGCCGGGCCGCCCGTCGGCGCAACAATGGCATCGAGCTTGTGCTTGTCCATCGTCTTGTCGATGCCCTCTTTGCCCGCCAGCTCATGATTCTTCGCAATCGCCTCCACGTACTCCTTCGTCGTCAGCGGCCCCTTTTCCTCTGCAGCCAGGAAATTTTCCTGACCGAAATACGGCATCTCTTTCGCCGCATTTTTGTCGTTGAACTCGATGATCTCCTTCAGCGATTTCACAGGCGTATTTGGTCCGAGCCAGGCCAGGTAAGCGTTCAAGTCAGCCTTCAACTCATACATAAACCCGAGAAATTCCGTTGCCCCGAACTTGCCATATGTCTCAAACTCCACCGGGTCCACCAGCGTCGCCCCCTGCTTCTTCATCGTGTCGAGCGCCGCCTCCATCAATTTGTCCACGGCCGGATTGAACCCAAACGCTTTCCGCAGCACTCCGATCCGCGCGCCCTTCAATCCGTCCGCATTCAGAAATTGCGTGTAATCCTTGAAGAATTTTCCATCGCTCGCCGCCGTCGCCTTGTCGTCTACGTCTCCGCCCGCAATCGCTCCCAGCAAAATCGCCGCATCCCGGACAGTACGGCACATTGGTCCCGCCGTATCCTGCGTATGCGAAATAGGAATAATCCTGCTCCGGCTCACCAGCCCGACCGTAGGCTTGATCCCCGCCAAACCATTCGCCGAGGAAGGGCACACGATCGACCCATCCGTCTCCGTCCCGATTCCAATCGCCGCGAAATTCGAGGAAATACCCGCGCCCGTTCCCGAGCTCGATCCGCACGGATTCCTATCCAGCGCATACGGATTCTTCGTCTGTCCGCCGCGTCCGCTCCATCCACTGATCGAATGGTTCGACCGGATATTCGCCCATTCGCTCAAATTTGTTTTTCCCAAAATCACCGCGCCTGCTTCGCGCAATTTCTGCGCGATGAACGCATCGCGCGGCGGCTTCGATCCCACAAGCGCCAAAGATCCCGCCGTCGTCTGCATGCGGTCAGCGGTCGCGATATTGTCCTTGATCAAAACTGGAATTCCATGCAGCGGCCCACGCGGCCCTTTTTCTTTTCGCTCTTTGTCCAGAGCCTCCGCAATCTCCAGCGCGTCCGGATTTGTTTCAATCACGCTGTTGACGCTCGGTCCGCTCTTGTCGATCGCCGCAATCCGGGCCAGATACTTTTCCGTGATCGCATGCGCGCTGTATTTTCCGGACTTCATTCCATCCTGCAATTCGCCAATCGTGATCTCGTCCAACTCGAACGCCGGAACTTCCGCCGCAGTCGCGCTTCCTCTCGACGGCCCGAGCACTGGTTGCAAAACAGGACCTGCCGCGATCGCCGCTCCTCCCAGCAAACTGGCCTGCAAAAATCTCCGCCTTCCGGACGTCTCTCCGCCACCATTCCGTCGAGCGTCATCCCCGAACTTCGCTGCGCCTGTTGCAGTTTTGCCGAACTTGTCTTCCGACTCTTTTTTCATGTTTGGATCCCCCCGGCCTCTCTCCCTCGAACGAAGAGCACAGATAGTACGCCAAATAGGCCTCGTTTCCCCTCTGAAATCCTGCTGTCTCCAGGGTTTATCCCCAGGAACTCCCCACAAGAAAATATTTTCCCTGGGGCCCAGACTCCGCTACAATTCCTCTTACGCGGAGTCCCCCCGTAGTCGGTTTGCCATGCAGCTGACTTACTCAAACGGCCCACTGCCTCTCCAGCCACGCCGCACTGGCGCAGGGGAAATCTCGCGTTCTCATCGGTTTGCCGCCCCTGCCATCTTGTTTTTGAGTTTTGCGGCTTTCGGCGCCACCCTTTCGCGCGCGCAAGACCAACAAAGCCAATCCGTCGCCGAAGCTGCCCGCCAGGAACGCGCCCGTAAACAAGAACAGCAAAAATCCGCCAAGCACGTTTACACCGAAGAAGATCTTAAGCATCCAAACATTTTGACTCCAGAAGACCGCGCGCAAATCGAAGCGAAGAAAAACGAATGCGCGCAGAAAAATAATTGTTCGCCCGCCGCTCCGCAAAATCCGCCGGCAGCTCTCGACGCAAATTCACAAACTCCCGGAACATCTCTTGGCGAGGTCGCGCGTCAGCTTCGCAAGCAAAAAGAATTGCAAGCTCTGAAACCGAAACAAACGGAACCGTTTCATCTCCCCTTCGAGACTCCCGCGCTCGCTTCTCCGATCTTGCCGGAGCGATCCGCGATCCGTCCTCCAGCTCAACCGGTTCTCCGACCCAAAACGTCTTCGCCCAAAATGCCGTCAAATGTTTTTCGCCGCGATCCATTCTCCGCCGTTCCCGTTCGTCCCCAAGTTCCCCGAGCCGAAGTTCCCCGGCCTGAAGTTCCGCGAGCTGAAGTTCACGCGGATGCCCACGCAGCTGTCCGCGAAAATATTCGTCCGGCCGTTCATCCCAAAGTTAGCAACGAGGTTCAACCAAGAGTTCGCGAGGACGTCCTCCCGATCGCGCGTCCTAATGTCCGTCCTGATTTTACTAAAGAGGTCCGCCCGGCACCTCGCGCTCATAGCCGGCTGACGACTCCGGCGCAGCCGAAAATTTCTTCCCACCTCGCGGCTCCGGGCCTTCTCTTGAAGCCGGTGCAACCGCCGACTCCGCCAAAGTCCGCCCAACCCGTGACGGCCGTCGCCCCCATGTCAACGTCCGCGTCTTCGAGTAACCCGGCTGAACCGCAGCCCGTCGCCAACTCCGCCACCGTCGTTACCCGGGTCTCAACTCAGAAAACCGTGAGCGTGCAGCGCGGCGATTCCCTCTGGAAGCTGGCGCAACAAAATCTCGGCCGCGGCAATCGCTGGCCTGAACTCGTTGCAGTCAACCCAAGCATTGCCAACCCCAACCAAATCCGCGCCGGTGCAGAACTCATGCTGCCCACCGTCGCCGCAACCCCGGTTTCAGCTCGCAACGCCGTAAACGGCACTGCCGCGACGTTGAAAGTCCGCAAGGGCGACACCCTCTGGAAGCTCGCAAAGGCCTATCTGGGCCGCTCCTCCGCATGGCCCTGCCTGGCGGCCGCCAACCCGTCCCTCAGCGACCCCAATCGCATCTACGAGGGCCAGAATCTAATCTTGCCGCTTGCCTGCACTTCGGCCTTGGCTACTCCTTCCTCCTCGGGGTCTCTGGCCCCAGCCACCCGGCCATAATTCGCACCCCGCCCTTATGACTCCGATCTTCTCCGAATCCATGTTAACTAGCTTATTTTCTTATGCTTATACGCCTGTCCGTTGGCCCGTAGGCCGGAAGTTCCAATTCGGCTACACTATTCCTGCACTAGCTGTCATAGTCCCACCGACTGAGGCCGAGGAGCGTACGTGATCCACAGCAAGATCTTCCACAACGAAAGCCTGCTACCCATTGAGAAGGTGAGGCTTTCGCCCGGCCAGGCTGGCTTGCTCTGCGGCTGGGGCCTCTTTACGACCCTGCGCATCTTCCATGGCGAAGCTTTCGCTTACGAGCGCCACTGGCGCCGCTTGGAAAAAGACGCCGCCATTATTCACTTGCCCATGCCGTACAGTTCCGCAAAAGTTCGTCTCAATCTGCATGAAGTGATTCGCGCCAATCAGGTTACGGAAGGCGCCGCGCGCATTTATCTCGTTTATAACCAAGTTGGATTTTGGCAGAGCGACGAAAAAAATCCGGAAGTGGATTTAATTATTTACACCGCGCCGCTTCCGCAATATCACGAACCGGTGCGGCTTGCGCTTCGCGAACAGGGGCGCCACGCGGCTTCGCCGCTTGCGGGAGTGAAAACAACTTCGTGGCTGCAAAATGTTTGGACCGTTGCCGAAGCGCAAAAAGAAGGATTCGACGAAGTTGTTCTTCTCAACGAGCGCGGTGAAGTTGCGGAATGCACGGCCGCAAATATTTTCGCGGTAAAAAATGGAAAAGTTCTGACGCCGCCTTTGAATTCCGGCTGCCTCGAAGGCGTGACGCGCGGCATTCTTTTCGAAATTGCGCCGGAGGCGGGAGTCGCGGTCATCGAACAGTCTCTTCGGCCGGAAGATCTTTACACCGCTGACGAAGTTTTTATTTCCTCTACCAATCGCAATCTTATCGGCGTTGGCGAAATCAACGGCCACAAAATCGCCACCACCCCGGGACCCGTCACGCATCAGCTCAACGATCTCTTCGACGCCTACGTTTCGGATTACGTAACGCGGCGCCTTGCCGCTGCTAGCCATTAACGCGCGATGTTCGGACGCGAAGTTACCAACACTGTGTGAATCAATTCTGGCGCTTCACAGCGGCAACTATCATTCCATGGCTATTGAGAAACGAGGACAGCTCGGCGAGAGTGTGTTCGTCCGCCTCGGGATCATGAGAGGGCGTCATAAGAACAAACTTCGTACCGGATGGAAATTGGCGAAGCTTGGATTCCATCTCGTCCACGGAATGAAACTCGTACTGCACAAGTCGCGCCTCTAGCCCGGAAGGCGCAGGATTGTTGTGGAACGAAATAATCAGCGGGTGATTCTCCCAGGTCTTTAGATAGCTGTCCAATTCATCCCGCACGCGTTTGACTCTTGTCAGTTCTGAAAGGCGGCGCAGAGAGCTTTCGTCGGTCAGCCATGATTTTGCGGTTGCGATGGCCTGAACGAGATTTTCGCCCAAGCCGAGTTGGTAAGCGAGGTCGCCTGAGGATTCGGCGAAGGTAAGATCGAGTTCCGCTTCGCGGCCGGTCCAGGCTGCGCTCCACGCGGCAAAGCGCTCCCGAAGCGCGGATTCCGCGGCAGGCGAGCCGTACCTTCCCAACATGGTGGCGGCGGTCATCGCGACTTGCGGGTCCGGGTCATCCAGGCTGTGAATGCCGATCTCTCCCAGCGCAGGATCGTAGTGAATTTCCGCAATCGACTGGAACAGTCCGTGATTGCATGCAGAAAATTCCTTGCCGCGGGCAGCGACCGCCTCCTCGATGCGAGGCCGTGCCAACGCAGGGTTCACGCGAAGCATATAGGCCAAGAGCGGATCCTGGATCGCACAAGCCCACTTGCCGAGCTCGGGATCCAACTTGGCCGTCACCTGCGGAAGAATAGCCTCCGTCGAATAGCGCGCAATCAGAGACACCACGTTGGCCAAACCATCAAAATCGGTTCCGGCCGTGAGGTGCTCCGCCAAGGCGAAGTCAGCTTCCGGCAAGGTTTTGTCCGGCAAGATGCCGAGCACCCGCGCACCGTATCGCGGGCGAGGGCGGGTGATCTCTCGAAGAATTGCAGGACGTGCGCCGATGGGATCCAGTTCGAACCAACGTTGCAAAGCGCTGGCGCTGAGATCGAGAGAGCCGTAGGCATTCATCTCACGCATCTGCGGAAATTCCTGGTAATTCTCGGCAACGCGGCGAAGAATCGGAATCATGTTGGGACTGGCAATTTTGTCCCAGCGATAGGTGAGGAGAAGGGCTTGGCCGTCTGGGGGGAGTTGGTCGAAGAGGGAGACCATTTGCTCGCTGAGCGCCTTCGTCGTCTGTTCGGGAAGTTCGACACCGTTCCAGGCTTGGTTCACGGCGGTTGTAAGGCTGACCGTGAGAGCCATGCCGCGCTTCGCCGGCAATGCGGACACCAGGGACTCGAGCACCTGACGCCGGTCGCTCCTCCAGTCTTGATCCGGCGCGCCGGCGCCACCAGTCAGCGTTTGCAAAGCGTAAAAGAAGTTGTCGGAGATGGGGTGTTCCGGTTCCTCAAGTTCGTGTTCAAGAGCGCGGCGAGCAACGCCAGGGTCGGGCGAGGAAATCAGACCTAGCATGCAGATGTAGTCGAGACCTCCATTTTCTTCGCCACGAAAGCGCCTCGCCAATTCTGCCGTGGCGTCCGGAGTTCCGAGGAAACGAAGACTTTCGAGGGCTTTCCGGCGAGCCGAAGCATCTTTTTCGCGCTCCTCTGGTTTGGATGGCGGAGGCTGGTTAAGTACGGCGGCCGCACTCGTGAGGACTTGCTTCTGCCATTCCGGGGTGGCTGGAATAATTTTGAATGTGATTTCATTCGAGCGGATCGGCACGGACGAAAGGCCGAACGGGTTGGATGAATCTTTGACGTTCACTCGATGGCTTGTGACGCTGAGACGGTACTCGCCAGGCTCCGTGAACCGCAGCCACTCGTTCAGGTTGAGAGTAATAGACCACGGAGCCGGAGTAAGAAAATCGAAACTGGAGATGCCGCCTCCGACTCCGCTGAGGTGCCCCGCCAGAGGATCGACGGCCCCGTCCGCAGGTGACAGGTTGAACTGCTCGTAGCTCATTCGCCCGCTGCGGTCATATTGAGCCGTATTGATCTGATAGTGATTCTTGACCGTGCTGCTGAACGCCAAATGGAGGGGGATTGTTTCGCCGAGGTAAAACTCGGTTCGATCGCTTGCGATCGACAGCTGGAAAGTTACGTTTTGGTCCACCTCGGGCGGCGATGGCGGATGAGGTGAACCCAGTGAGCTAAGAAGCAGGAAAAGGATAAGCGAGTACATGGCTGGGTAGTTCTGATGACGATTAGACACCCAATCGTTGTGTAGAGGGTAAGTAAATATTCAGTTTCCACGGGAGAGGACGAACGCACACGACGCACAGCTTCCCAGCAGGGCCACCCGGGCGCTGACCGAACGTGCGGCAAGACGTCAAATTTCTCATGCTTCTCTTGACAATCGAGAGGAGTGACGTATACTTCTCTCGACTCTCTAGAGGAGTGGATGGAAAGCACCCTCGCCAGGCAGGGACTCAGAGGACAAACGATGACCGATACATCAGCGACCCTTGTGCAAGGGACGCTCGACATGTTGATTCTCAAGACGCTTGCGCTTGAGCCGCTTCATGGTTGGGGTATTTCGCAGAGGATTCAGCAGTTGAGCCACGGTGTTTTCGAAGTCAATCCCGGCTCTTTGTTCCCGGCGTTCCGGCGGCTCGAACGGGCGGGCCTGCTCGAATGCGAGTGGCGCACTTCGGAAAACAACAGGCGCGCGAAATATTACTCGCTGACAAAAGCTGGGCGGCAAAAGCTGAAAAGCGAGACGAAGGAGTGGGAGCGGCAGGTGGCAGCAATTGCAAGGATTTTGCAGACGGCTTCTTAGGGAGGGATCTCACGGAGACGCGCTCGGGTGACCAGCAAAAGCAGAATCCTTGCTGCGCTTGGAATGACATTTGTTTTTTGTTTGGAGTGGGGTTGGAGGCGTCGGAGTTTTTTGCGAAGTGGGGTGCGACGGATTGAACGGGGCGCCTGGGCAAGCGGGGCGCGCAGCATGCTGCGCCACTACAAAGGATTCGGAGAGGACGAAAACAGGGCGAGGGCTGTGTCACGTCGGAGAGGGCGCGATGAATCGCGCCCCTACAGGGAGGGCGTTTTGGCTTTTTGGAAAAGCGCTTTTGCGGGCCTACTAGGCTTGTTCCGCAAGAAGGAAGCGGAGCGGGAATTGGATGAGGAGTTGCGCGACTTTCTGGAAAAGTCGATGACCGAGAAAATACGGTCGGGAATGACCCGCGAAGAGGCTCATCGCGCGGCGCGGATGGAAATGGGCGGCGCCGAAGCTGTGAAAGAAAATGTGCGTTCGGCGAGTTGGGAGACCCACATCGAAACTCTTTGGAGTGATCTGCGATTCGGCGCGCGACTGCTGCGCTTCAATAAAGTGTTTGCGGGCGCTGCGATTCTTTCGCTGTCGCTAGGGATTGGGGCCACCACGGCGATTTTTCAAATGCTGGACGCAGTCCGCCTGCGGACGCTGCCGGTGAAGAATCCGCAGGAGTTGGCGAGCGTGCGCATCGATCAGCGCCAAAGCATGAGCGGGAGCTCCCGTGGGCGTTATTCCGAGCTTACTTACGCCATGTGGGAACAAATCCGGGCCCACCAACAAGGGTTTTCGAGCATTTTTGCTTTCAGCCCAACGGAATTCAACATTTCGCCTTCCGGACAGGTTCACGAGGTGCAGGCACTGTTGGTCAGCGGAGAATTTTTCGAAACGCTCGGGGTTGTGCCCGCGCTTGGCCGGCTGCTGACTGTTGCCGACGATCGTCCCGGCTGCGCGTCTTCCGGCGTGGTGATCAGCCATTCTTTCTGGCAGCACGAATATGGCGGAGACCAGTCCGTGGTGGGTCGGACGGTTAGTATCGACCGGCATCCGTTTCCAATCATGGGCGTGGCCCCGGCGGGATTTTATGGTGTGGAGACGGGGCGTTATTTTGATATTGCGGCTCCTCTTTGCGCCGAGCCGATTGTGGACGGGGTGGAAGATGCGATGCTACCGCGGCGCGACGGCTGGTGGCTGGCAGCCATGGGTCGGCTGAAGCCTGGGTGGAAAGTAGAACGTGCGTCGGCCCAGGTGAAGACAATTTCTCCAGGCCTGTTTGAAGCGACGTTGCCGCCGGAGTTCAATCCGGAGCAAGCGAAGCGCTTCCTGGCATACCGATTGGGGGCTTTCCCGGCGGGCACAGGAGTTTCCGACCTTCGCGAGGACTATGAGAATCCGCTGTGGCTGCTGCTCGGGCTTGCGGCGCTGGTGTTGGTGATTGCGTCGGCAAACCTCGCGAACCTGCTACTGGCGCGCGCGAGCGCTCGGGAAAAAGAAATGGGTATGCGCATGGCAATCGGAGCCAGCCGATGGCGGTTGATCCGGCAGTTGCTTGCGGAGAGCCTGCTTCTTGCCGGGGTTGGCGCATTTCTTGGCGCCTTGCTAGCACACAGTGTGAGCCAAATATTGGTGGCGTCTCTGAGCACGCAGAACAACCCCTTGTTTGTGGATTTGAGAACAGATTGGCGCGTGATGGCATTCACGATCGGGCTGGCCGTTGTTACTTGCGTCCTTTTCGGATTGGCGCCGGCAGTTCGTGCGACGAATGTATCGCCTGGAGTGGTGCTGAAGGAGAGCGGAAGGGGAACAACAGATGGGCGCTCACGTTTTGGAATGCGGCGCGTTTTGGTGGTGTCGCAGATTGCGCTTTCGCTTACGCTGCTAGTGGGCGCGCTGTTGTTCGCGCGCAGCCTGGGCAAACTTGCTTACGTAGATGCGGGATTTCAACGCGACGGCATTCTCGTTACCGACATAGACTTTACGAGCCTGAACCTTCCTATGGAGCGGCGTATTTCTTTTGCGAAAGAGTTGCTCGATCGCGTGCGGGCGATCCCCGGAGTGGAGTCCGCGGCGATCTCGAGGGTGGTGCCGCTGAGCGGGAACGGAGAAGCTCACGACATTCTTCCCGGAGTTTCGGGCATGCCGGAGGGAAAAATTTCTTCCGCGGCGTTCAACCAGGTGAGCCCGGGATTTTTCTCGACGATGCGTACGCCGATGATTGCAGGGCGCGAATTCGACGAACACGACGTGGCGGGCGCGCCATTGGTGGTTATCGTGAACGAAACGTTCGCGAGAAAATTCATGAAGGATAAGAATCCGATTGGGGCGCTACTGCGGGTGCGGCAAATGAGCAAGATTTCGGGGCCGTATGAGATCGTCGGATTGGTTAAAGATACGAAGTACGTGGAACTGCGCGAGGCGCCGCAAGATATTTTGTACACGCCATTGGCGCAACTCAATCGGCCGGATGCGGACGCGCAGATTTTGATCCGGTCGAATGCGCCCGTTTCGGTGCTGATTTCGTCCGTGAAAAGTGTGGCGAGCGAGGCGAATCCGAATATGGATATAACCTTCGTTGTGTTTCGTCAAATGATTGAAGAAGGATTGCTGCGGGACCGATTGATGGCGCGGTTGTCTGGATTTTTTGGCGGGTTGGCGGTACTGCTCGCGGTGATCGGTTTGTATGGCGTGATTTCGTACATGGTGGCCCGGAGGCGCAATGAGATTGGGATTCGGATGTCGCTGGGAGCGGATCGGCGCTCGATCATCAGGCTTGTTTTGCGCGAGTCTTTATTGCTGCTTGCGATTGGATTGACGCTGGGGGTCGCGCTTGCGCTCGGGGCATCCAGCGCGGCGGCTTCCCTGCTCTTCGGGTTGAAAGCTCACGATGCTACAACTCTTGTTATGGCCACAGTCATCCTCGCCGTGATCGCTCTCGCGGCGAGTTACATTCCGGCGTTGCGAGCTTCGCGATTGGATCCTCTGGATGCTTTACGGCATGAATAGAGAAGAAGAGAAAAAGAAAAGATAACGCAGAGACGCAAAGTGCGCGAGGGAGCGCAGAGAAGAAAAAGCAGATTCCTCGCTACGCTCGGAATGACAATCAGTTTTGTTGATGGAGCGCGTTTGGACTCTTTTCGCCGGGTGCGTGCTACAATCCCGTCGCGAGTATTCCATGCCCGATACAGCATCCATCAGCCTCGGTGGAGCAGTTCTCGAAGTCGTCTCTCCGGACGGCGCGCGGCGCTACGTGCGTGTCACGCAGACGCCGTTTCTGATTGGGCGAGGCGCAGAAACCGGCAACCATCTTCAACTTTCCGACCGCCGGATTTCGCGCAATTGCGCGGCGGTGGTTATCGAAGCGGGGCGGCTTTATATCGAGGATCGTGGCCAGCGCCGCGGCCTCTTTATCAACGGCGAAAAGGTTGAAAGCCGGCTTCTGAATGACGGCGATTCGATTACGTTCGGTCTTGAAGATTCTTACGAAATTCTTTTCCGCTCTGGCACGTCGAGCGGCGAAGAGTCTCTTCCCAATCTCCTCACGCGCATTGAACACATCACCAGCTCCGAACCTGTTGGCGGCGGCCTTCGGAAACTAAACTTACTTCTCGAGGCCACGACACTGCTGCACTCGCAGCTTCCACTGGATTCCGTGCTCGGCACGATGCTCGATCATGCGGTCTCGGTGACCGACGCTGATCGCGGCATGCTTCTTGAAGCCGACGCTACCGGCGCCCTGAAAGTTCGCCTCGCTCGGCGAACGGGCGGGCTGCGACTTCCGCCCGAGAGCATTACTCCAAGCCAGACGGCGATCCAGCTAGCGCTGAGGCAACACTCTCCCGTGGTCACCGAAGACATCGAACGCGCCGAGATCGATTTGCAATCGGCGCAAAGCATCATCGCGCAGCGGCTTCGCGCTGTCGTCGTGATTCCTCTCTTTGCCGTGCACCGCTCCAGTTCTCCGGATTCCAGCAGCTCGACGCCAGCGTACGGACAATCTCTCGGCGTGCTCTATCTCGATTCGCGCCGACCTGCGGCGTTCTCAAAACTTGACCGTCAGATTCTGGACGCTCTCGCTGCAGACGCTGCCAGCATTCTGGACAATGCGCGCCTGGTGGTTCGCGAACGCGAGCGGCAGCGCATGGAAGAACAAATCAACATTGCGCGCGACATTCAGCAGGCGCTGCTGCCGCGGAATTTTCCAGATCACCCGCACCTTGCCGTTGCCGGCGTCAACTATCCATGTCTATCGGTGGGAGGGGATTACTTCGACGTTTTTCCGCTGGACAACAATCGCACCGCTTTTCTAATCGCCGACGTTTCTGGAAAAGGTCTCGGCGCCGCGCTTCTGACGACAATGCTTCAGGGCGCGCTCTCCGCCATGACGCTGGGGACCGATCCTGCGCGCGTGTTCAACCATGTCAATCGCTTTTTGTGCGATCACGCGGAAGTAGGGCGCTACGCCACGATGTTCTTCGGCATTCTGGATGACGACGGACACCTGGAATTTATTAATGCAGGCCATCCTTCGCCGTTTCTGATTCGCCATGGAGTGGCTGAGGAACCTTTTAGCGAAGGATCTTATCCGGTCGGACTCGTGCCTGAGGCCGAATACACAACGGCGCGGCTGAAGCTCGAACCTGGGGACACGATTGTACTATTTAGCGACGGCGTGACCGAAGCTATGGACCCGGACGAAGAACTCTTCGGGGTTCCTCGCCTTCGCGAAGTGCTTACTGGACAGACCGAGTGCCCGCTCGATCAGCTACAGAAATGCGTTCTCGAGGCCGTGGAAAACTTCGCGCGCGGGGCAAGCCAGGCCGACGACCTCACGCTGCTTATCGTTCGCTACCGCGCAGCAGGCGCCCGCGCCACAACAGACACCGACGCCACACCTGCCACCAAGTCCGTCTCGGCGTAGTCTGCTCTCCACGCCATCCAACTTTTCCTGAACACTTTCCTGTTGGTAGTTGTGGGCATGTTATGAAATGCTCTCAGCTTTGTTGAGGCATGGGAAACGGCCCGCGTACGACAAGGAGCGCGATGAACACGTTAAATTCCGAGCGAAGAAACGTAATCAAGACTGGCCTCGCGCTACTGGGCGCAAGCATTCTTCCCGGCCCGGCGGCGGGCGCAAGCGAGAAAGAGTCTGCGCAAAAACGGCTCGCGGCTGTTGATTCGAATAAGGTCCCCGCTTGCGGGTGCGAGCGCGCGGCGGATGGTTCGCTGCTTGATATTGCGTTCAGCGAGCTGCGGCCGATGATTGAGCGCTACCAGATCGATCTCCGCGATATGTACCGCACCTATCCGATGACCGCTTCTCCAACGCGAAGAGCGAAGTTGGATGCTTTTTTCGCGGGTCAACTGCAATTGCTGAATGCGGTGCACTTTGATGGTCTCAGCCCGGATGGGCGGCTGGACTTCACTCTTTTTCGAAGCCTGCTCGAGCATCAGCAGAAGCAGTTGATCGAAGAGGATCGCAAGAATTCTGAAATCGCGCCGCTCGTTCCGTATCAGGTGTTCGTTATCGATCTGGAAGAGGCGCGCCGCCGAATGGAGCCCCTTGATCCACAGAAAGCTTCCGTGGTCTTGACAAGCGCGCTCGCCGAAATCAAGAAGGCTGCGGCTTCGCTGCCAAATCCGAAGCCGCGCGCCGGTTTGCTGGCTCGCGCCGCGAATCGGATTAACGAGCTTCGAGCCGGTCTGCGGTGGTGGCACGATTTCTACAACCTTTACGATCCGGAATTCGCGTGGTGGGATGACAACCTTTACAAACAGGTGGACGCCGCAATGGATCAGCACCTGCGCGCGCTACTGACCGCGGCGGGGATCAAGCTGCCGCCGGAAGGCGCGCAGCCTCCGGCAGCAAGCGGCTCCGGCAACGCTGGACGCGGCCCTCGCGAGGAATTCACTACCCCGCCGGAAAGCGGCGACCTTGCGGGCGTTGGTCCAGCGGGCCGCGACGCGCTCGTCGAAGCGCTGCGCTACAACGTGATTGCTTACTCGCCAGAGGACCTCGTGGTGATTGCGAACAAGGAATTCGCGTGGTGCGACAAGGAAATGCTGCGAGCTTCGCGTGAGATGGGCTTTGGCGATGACTGGAAAAAAGCGTTGGAGAAAGTCAAAAACGATTACGTCGCGCCGGGGAAAATGATTTATCTAGTCCGGGACCAGCAGAAAGAGGCGCTTGAATTCATGGAAGCGCACGATCTGGTTACCATTCCGCCTTTGGTTCGCGAGGATTGGTGGGAAGAGGCCATGACGCCTCAAATGCAGCTGGCCAGCCCATTTTTCCTGGGTGGCGACGTCATCATGGTTTCTTCGCCGGCCAGCACGATGGCGTTGCAGGATCGGCTGGAGGTTTTGCGGGGAAACAATACGAATTTTTCGCGCGGTATCGTGTTTCACGAGCTGGTTCCGGGCCACCACATGCAGGGGTATATGTCGCAGAGGTATCGCGTTTATCGCGCACCGTTCCATACGGCGTTCTGGACGGAGGGAATGGCGTTTTATTGGGAAATGCTGATGTGGGACCTGGGCTATGACCGCACGCCGGAGCAGCGCATCGGCGTGCTTTTCTGGCGGATGCACCGCTGCGCGCGGATTATTTTCTCGCTGAACTTCCATCTTGGGCTGTGGCCGGCGCAGAAGTGCGTGGACTTTTTGCTGGAGCGCGTTGGCCACGAGCGCGCGAACGCGGAAGGAGAAGTACGGCGTTCATTCGATGGTTCTTACGAACCCATCTACCAGTGCGCTTATATGCTGGGGGCGCTTCAGTTTTACGCGCTGCACAAAGAGTTCGTGCCGCCGGGCAAAATGTCCAATCGCGCTTTCCACGATGCGCTCTATACGACGGGCAACATGCCCATCGAACTCCTGAGGGCCTCGCTTGCGAAAGTATCTGTGAACCGCGATTATCAGCCGAGTTGGAAGTTCTACGGCCCTATTGCCGGCTGAGGCTTGCCACCTGTGGGCACGTGAACGGTTGTTCATTCCCGTGGAGTCAATATTTTTTGCAACTAGACGATTTTACGTATCTTTTCATCGTGGGCGTGCGTCGAATACTTGACTTTCCGGCGTATCGGAAGTATCAAAAGGGTGTCGAGCGCGGTCTGTTTGTCTCTATCCCAGGGGGTACTATGCAGCCTACCCGCAGAGACTTTCTTAAGTTCACCACGATTGGCGGGGCGGCAGCCGCCGTTTTCGGTTTTGACCTCCAGCCCGCTTACGCACAACTCCGAGTATTAAAAATTGCCCGAGCCAGCGAGACGCGGTCCACGTGCCCTTATTGCGCGGTGGGTTGCGGGACGATCATTTATACGATTGGTGACCGAGCGAAAAATGTGACCCCGCAAGTGGTTCACGTGGAAGGCGATCCTGATCATCCGACCAACCGGGGGACGCTGTGCCCTAAAGGGGCCTCGCTCGAGCAAGATATCCTAAATGACCGCAGGCTTTTGAAGCCGCAAGTGCGGCGGCCGGGCGGCACGCAATGGGAAGATATTTCCTGGGACAATGCGCTGAATGAAATCGCCCGCAAGATTAAGGACACGCGCGACCAGAACTTCACCGAGAAGGACGCAAAAGGGATCACGGTTAACCGGGCGGAAGCGATCTCGTGGATTGGCGGCTGCACGGACACGAATGAGTTCAATTTTCTAGTGGTCAAGACAATGCGCGCCCTGGGGGTCGTGCATTTAGAAAACCAGGCCAGAGTTTGACACGGCCCCACGGTCTCAAGTTTGGGACCAACGTTTGGACGGGGCGCGATGACGAACGGCTGGGTGGATATGAAGAACACCGACATGATGCTCATCATGGGCGGGAATCCAGCCGAGAATCACCCCTGTGGATTTAAATGGGCCATTGAAGCGAAGCGGACACGCAGCGCGAAGATGATCTCCGTCGACCCGCGCTTTACGCGGACCTCTTCGGTCGCAGATATGTTTTGCCAGATTCGCGCGGGAACGGACATTGCCTTCCTCGGAGGCATGATCAACTACGCGATCGAGAACAACCGGATCGCGAAAGACTACCTCGTTAATTACACAAACGCGGCGTTTGTCGTTAAAAGCGACTTCAAGCTGCCTGCGGACACGGACGGAGTCTTTTCCGGGTTTGACGCGACCAAGTTTAGCTACGAAAAATCGACCTGGAATTACGATGCGGCTGGCGGAGCGGCGCACAACGCGACCGCAGCCGGCACGCCGGCGACGTTGCCGGGAAGCGTCGAGTACGACCTGACGCTACAGAACCCGAATTGCGTGTTCCAACTTTTGAAGAAGCATTATTCGCGGTACACGCCGGAGATCATTGAACGCATCACCGGGATTCCCAAGGAACAATTCTTAAAAGCGTCTGAGCTTTATACGTCGATCCGTAAAGACGGCGACATGAAGAAGGCTGGCACGATTATCTATGCCGTGGGATGGACGCATCACAGCTTCGGCACGCAAATTATTCGAACGGCGGCGATGTTGCAGCTGCTGCTCGGAAACGTAGGTCGAGCAGGCGGGGGCGTCAACGCACTTCGCGGGCATTCGAACATCCAGGGCGCTACGGACATGGCTGGACTGTTCGACACCCTGCCCGGGTATATGAAAGTGCCCACCCCGGGCGATGGTTCCTTCGATGCCTGGGTGAAGCGGGTGACACCTACGTCCTCCAAACCGGCCCCGTGGGATTCCTGGAACTATTACAGCAACACGTCGAAATTCCTGGTCAGCTTCATGAAGTCGATGTACGGCGACGCAGCCACCAAAGAAAACGGATGGGCTTTCGATTACTTGCCGAAAGTGGACCGGGACTATTCGTGGACGAACTTGTGGAACGACATGTATAACGGCACCGTCAAGGGCATGCTGGCCTTCGGAATGAACGGCGTGGCCATCGGGCCGGACTCGAATAAGAATATCGACGCTTTGAAAAAAGCGGACTGGCTTGTCGTTGGCGAAATTTATCAGGACGAGACCAGCGAGTTCTGGAAGTCGCCTCGCGTTATCGCGCAAGGCGACATGAAAGACATTAAGACTACGGTGTACCGGTTGCCGTGCGCGGGTTTTGCGGAGAAAGACGGATCGTTTACGAATTCCGCGCGCTGGCTACTTTGGAAAAACGCGGCAGTTCCCACACCGGGAGATTGCCGCCTGGATCAGGCCATCGTCGCGCAGATCTTTCTAAAAGTTCGTGATCTTTACAAAAAAGAAGGCGGCAAGTTCCCCGATCCGATCCTGAATTTGACCTGGGGCTACACGACTCCACAGAGCCCGGCATTGAGCGAGGTATTGAAGGAACTGAACGGCAAAGCCCTGGCCGATCTGGAAGACCCGGCTACAAAGGTGCAGATCAAGGCGGGCCAGCAGCTGCCTGGGTTTGCCTGGCTGAAGGACGACGGCACGACGGCTTGTGGCAACTGGATTTATTCGGGGTCGTTCACGGAAGCGGGCAATCAGACCGCGCGGCGCGATCCCTCTGACCCCTCCAACATGGGCGTGCATCCCGGTTGGGGCTGGTCGTGGCCAGCGAACCGGCGAGTCCTTTATAACAGGGCGTCATGCGACGTGGACGGCAAGCCGTGGGATCCAACCCGGAAACAAGTCTGGTGGAACGAAGGAGCCCAGAAATGGGTGGGGAACGATGTTCCCGACTTCAAGGCCGACTCCCATCCCAAAGATCATATGGGGCCGTTCATCATGAATCCGGAAGGTGTGGGCCGGATTTTCGCGCCACTGTCGGCGTTTGCTGACGGGCCTTTCCCTGAGTTTTACGAGCCGATTGAGAGCCCCATCGACAATCTGTTTCATGCGGGGCGCACACACAATCCGGTGGTTACGAAATTCAAGGATGCCGATGACAAGTTCGGGACAGTCAAGGAAGGGTACAACGTGGTGTGCACCACGTTTCGCTTGACGGAGCACTATCACTATTGGACCAAGAATAATCCGATGAACGTGCAGCTTGTACCCGAGCCTTTTATTGAGATGGCCGCGGAAATGGCGGATGAATTGGGAATCCGCGGCGGAGAACACGTGAAAGTTTCGAGCGCGCGCGGCGAATACATCGCCAAAGCGATGGTGACCAAGCGAATCAAGGGAATGATGATCGATGGGAAGAAAACCTATCAGATCGGGATTCCGTTTCATTGGGGTTACCGCGGCATCGCCGAGGACGAAGGTAAAACGGCGAGAACTCTGGTGAACGCGCTGTCACATACAGCGACGGATCCGAACGCGCACACGCCGGAATTCAAAGGATTCCTCGTGAAAGTGGAGAAGGTTTAGGGGACGCATGAGCCAAGCCACATTACGCGTTCAGAAAATGTCAGGACACGCGGGAAGCGTTCCCGGCGAAGACGCGCAGCGCGAATTCACCGTCTGCAAACTCATTGATACAACGACGTGCATCGGCTGCAAGGCCTGCGAAGTGGCGTGCATGGAATGGAACGACCTGCCCTTCGGCGAAACCGTCTTTGACAACACATATCAGACGATGCCGGAGACGCGCTGGAACTATTGGAATCTGATTCTCTTCAACGAGCATGAGAAGGAAGACGGCTCGCTGATGTGGTTGATGCGCAAGAATCAGTGCATGCATTGCGCGGACCCCGGCTGTCTGGCGGCTTGCCCAGCCGACGGGGCGATCGTGCAGTACACGAACGGCATCGTGGATTTTCAGCAAGCGAACTGTATCGGCTGTGGCTATTGCATCACGGGTTGCCCATTCGATATTCCGAAGATGAATCCGAAGACGAATCGCGTCTTCAAGTGCACGTTGTGCGCGGACCGAGTGCAAGAAAGCCTTGAGCCAGCGTGTATTAAATCGTGCCCGACCGGTTGCCTGCACTTTGGAAGCAAAGAGGACATGCTGGATACCGCGGGGAAGCGCGCGAAGCAGCTTCGCGATGATTACAATTTCCCCAATGCGGGCGTGTACGATCCCGCGGGAGTCGGCGGCACGGGCGTGGTCTATGTGCTGCACGATGTGACTAAGCCGGAACTTTACGGCGGGCTGCCGTCCAATCCGAGCATTCCGTGGTCTGTGAAGCTCTGGAAGGGTCCGCTGAAGTGGCTTGGAAATGCCGCGATGATCGGCGGGATCGTCGGACTTGTGGTGCACTACCTGCGGTTTGGACCGAAAGAACGCGAAGAGACGATCAAGGAACCGCATCAAGGAGCGGAGCCGTGAGCGAAACCGAACAGGTTGTGCCGCCCGGGCACGTGTTGCGCTACAACTTCAAGGAACGGATCACGCATTGGATCGCGGCGGGGTCCTACATTTATTTGCTTTTGACAGGCCTGGCGTTCTGGTCGCCGTGGTGCTTCTGGCTCGCGGCGATGCTGGGTGGCGGGCAAGTTTCGCGGATGCTGCATCCGTGGATGGGCCTGGTTTTCGCGGCTTGCGTGGTGGTGATGTATGCCATGTGGGCTGCGCACATGCACGTGGAAGAGAACGACAAGACATGGTTCAAATCGGTCGGCTATTACGTTCAGAATGAAGACGAGAAAATGCCGCCGGCGGGGCGCTATAACGCGGGACAGAAATCGCTGTTCTGGGGTTTTGTGGTTTGCATGGTGCTACTCCTGCTGAGCGGGACCGTGCTATGGTTCACGGAATATATTCCGTGGAGCTTGCGCTATTTGCGTTACCTCGCAGTCTTGGTACACGCATCGTCGGCTTTGCTGACCATCGGGCTTTTCCTGCTTCACATTTATATGGGGGTTTTCGCGGAGCGTGGCGCTTTGGATTCCATGGTGCATGGAGACGTTCCCCTGAACTTCGTGAAGCGGTATCACCCGGGCTGGTACAAAGAGATTACCGAGCAACCTGCCTCGCCGAAAAAATGACGTCTCAACAAGTGGCCGGCAGCGAGTACGAGGTGCGGATCCGGCGCGCCGAGAAACTTATCGCGGACAAATCATCGGCCAGCGAGCTTCTGTCGTTCTACAAACGAATCGCGAGCTTCCAAAAAACTTTTTTGGTGCAATTTTCCGTTGACGGCAAGCGTCAGCCGGACAAATTGCAATTTGATTCGGTGCGCGCCGGGCTGGACCTCACGCTGCTTCTGCCGCACTTCAGAAACTTTCTTTCGCTCGTGGAGCAAAATGCTCCGAACGCTCTGGCGGCAACCGCGCGCGAGCTTGCGGCCATGCCGTCCGATGCGTGGATCACACTCTTAAGTTCCTATTGGGAGCTTGGCGGGCTGTTCGATCAGCAGATTGGGGCGTTTGCGCAGTTTTTTCCCCGGGCGTTTCTGCAGCCTTATGCCGCGTATGTCGCGGGACAAACGGCCGTGCCGCCGGTGCTGGCGACGCCGCGAGTTTGCCCGTTGTGCGGCGGGCGGGCACTGTTCGGAGTGTTGCGGCTCGAAGGCGATGGCGGCAAGCGCTGCATGGTCTGCTCTTTTTGTGGGTATGAGTGGGAGTTTCGGCGGATTCTTTGTCCCACTTGCGGGGAGGAAGAGGAGAAAAAACTTCCCGTGTATGTGGCGGAGCAGTTTCCTCATATTCGCGTGGAGGCTTGCGAGACGTGCAAGTTTTATGTTCGAACGATCGACCTTACGAAGGATGGCAATGCTGTGCCGGTCGTGGACGATCTCGCGGCGATTCCGCTTACACTTTGGGCCCATGAGCATGGGTACAGCCGGTTGCAGCCGAATCTGCTGGGTAGCTGAACGAATTTCCCCAAAGATATTCGATTTGTGATTCCCGCGCCTGACGCAATCCGGGCGAGGCTACTGCAGGATAAACCAGCCCCGTCCCTTCAAAAAAGCGAGTGAAGAAAAAGCAAGAGGGCACGGCGTGCCGTGCCCCTGCGAAAATTGTGTGGCTGGAGTTCGGGTGATGGCAAATCGAGTTAGGGATGGGGAAGATTGGTAACTGTGCCGCTGGGTGGGGCATCCGGAGCTACTGGAGCGGTGTGGAAATTTTCGCGTTTCAGGCGAGTATCGCCGTTTACAAAAGCGGTGATTTCGGTGCCTTTGGGAAACGTGATGTCTTTTCCATGCATCACTGGAATAACCATGCCTGCCGAGGAACTGGACCCTTTGGCTTCGCCTCCGGATCGCAAAACGGCCTCTTGATTGTTCGCGAGGCGGACGCTCCTGACAAGGACGCCGAGCTTGCCGCCGCGGCCGAGAGCCTTTTTGGGCTCCGCTTCATTGACGACGCCGGAGGCATTCGCTCCTTTGGCGATGACGAGGAGCCCATCCACAACAACATCTTCTGAAACTTCGAGATCCACTTCGTCGCCAACTTGAGCGTCGGCGGAGGAAAGGGCTTTTCCGAGTTTCATTCGAACGGGAGTGCTATCGAGCAAAATGAGAATTTGCGCGGAAGCTGGAGCGTTCGGAGGAACTTCTGGCTTTTTGGCAGGAGGGTCGTACGCTAACTTTTCTCTTGTCGTTTCCTTCGTCGGCGCCAGAACGGGCTTCGCGCCTGGAGCGGTCTTCAGCAACAGCAAGAAATCGATGGGGACGTAACCCGTTTGGCCGTCGGCGGTACGAACGCCGAAATATTGATCGTAGCGGCCAGTGACTTCCACTTGCTGGCCGCATTGGAGAGTAAGGCGAACATCGAGAGTGGTCATGGAACTGTAGAGATAGACGAAATCGCCTGGGCGAGCGCACTCGACTTGACCGACTCCTTGCGCTTTGCAAACAGCAGGTGTGATGAAGCACAGGAGAAGACAAGCTAGGCGCGACAACCGCTTTGTTTGTGTAAAGGAATAATGATGGAGCATGGAGTTCACATCCATATGTGAACGTAATACACCTCGTTGTGGCAATAGAACGACGGGCAGTACTGTTCATAAAGAGATACTCCGAGGATTTGGGAGTCGCGCGGCAGAAGAGTTGGTGAATAGCGGACCCGCTTCCGAGGAACGGGAGCGCCTTGCATCGTGCAGGCTGTTGGGGCAAGCTACGGTCCGCCGCGGAGGGGTGTTCCATGAAAAAAACAATTTTGTGTTTGACTAGCTTGTTAATTTTTAGTCCTAGGAGTTTGCACGCGCAGACTGCACCGCCGTCTAGCGCGTCTCTGACGGTGATTCGCGCGGGAACCTTAATCGACGGGGCCAACGACGCGCCGCGAAAGAATCAGCTGATTTATGTGCGAGGCGAGCGCATCGAGAAAGTGACGGGCAGTTCAGGGGCGATTCCGCCTGGCGCGAAAGTGATCGATCTTTCGGCAGCGACGGTTTTGCCGGGGCTGATTGATTCGCATACGCATATTTTTCTGTGGGGCGAGGATCCGGCAAAGGGCGGCTATGACGTAAACATTTTGAAAGCGGGAATCGCGCTGCGAGCGGCGCGGGCGACGTTTGCGACGCGGCGAGCGCTGGAACAGGGATTTACGACCCTGCGCGATCTGGAAACCGAGGGCGCGGGGTACGGCGACGTCGAGATCAAGCAAGCGATTGAGGAAGGGACGATTCCTGGGCCGAGGTTGTTTTGCGCGACACGCGCGATTTCGACGACTGGTGGGTACAACTTGGAAGACTACGCGCCGGAACTGGATATGCCGAAGGGCGCGCAACTCGTTGATGGGCCTGTGGAGGCCAGGAAGGCGGCGCGGCAACAACTGGAACATGGTGCGGATTGGATCAGGGTGTACATGACGCACAGGTCTTGGGTGGACAAAGAGGGCAAGCTAGTTTCGCAGCCGACACTGACCGTGGAGGAACTGAAGGCGATCGTGGACGAGACGCATGGGTGGGGGAAGAAAGTGGCATGCCATGCGTACAATGGAATTGGTTTGCAGCGTGCGTTGGATGGTGGCTGCGATTCGATTGAACACGGACTGGAGATTACGGACGCGCAGATCGCGCAAATGAAACAGCAAGGGACGTGGTATTGCCCGACACTCGCGCCTTACTACGGCGACTGGGCCCCGGCGGATACGCCGGGGGGAAAGCGTGATCGCGCGCGGGCTGCGGTGCATGAGATTTCGTTTCGCAAGGCGATGCAGGCGCATTTGAAGATTGTTTACGGGACGGACATGGGAGGAATTCCCTGGACGGAACCGCTGGCGCAGGAATTTGGGCGGATGGTGTCCTTGGGGATGTCGCCGATGGATGCGATTCAATCAGCTACCGTGCGGGCGAGTGAGATGCTGGAGATGAAGGGCGAGATTGGTGTGGTGGCGGCGGGAGCGTACGCGGATATCATTGCGGTTTCGGGAGATCCGCTGAAAGATGTGGGCGAACTGGAGCATGTGCATTTTGTGATGCACAACGGGGCGGTCTTTAAGGATGAGATTAAAAAGTGAGTAGTGGGTGGTGAGTAGTGAGTAGTAGCCGATAGAGACCGCACACTGCTTGATCAGGAATTCGTGGCGCTGGTGCGAGTGCGAACTAGGCTTTTAGCTTTTGCCGGCTTCGACGGTTACGCCTTTCCAAAAGGCGATGCGGCCCTTGATTTCGGCAGCGGCGGGACTTGGTTCGGGATAGTACCAGGCGGCGTTTTCATTTTTCATGCCACCCACTTCGAGGTGATAGTAGTGGGCCGTTCCTTTCCACGGACAGATGGAAGTGTGGGTGCTGGATTTCAGGACATTTTTGGTGACGGAGTCGGGAGGAAAGTATTGATTGCCTTCGACGACCACGGTGTCGTTGCTTTCGGCGATGACCTTGCCACCCCAAACGGCTCTTGCCATGTTGCTTGCTCCTCGCGCTAACGCGCGGCTTCTTCGCGCTATCGAAGTAAGTTCATCTGATGGTTCGATGCACGAGGCGGTAGAAACGGTTCAAGAGAAGGAGAGGCGAGGCGAAGGGTCGATGCGCGGACTGCGGCGGCATTGAGTTGCGGGCCGTTCGGATGAGTGCTTCTGTTAGAATCTGCACGCAACTTGGAGGATGGAGATGGCTGACCAGAGTTTTGAGAGTCATGCGAAATGGGTGCCACCGTTTCATTTTTTTGTTTTGCCGGTGTTGCTGATCAACATTGGATTTCAAATCTATTGGTGCGTGAAATCGTGGTTTTCAGTGAGCGGAGTGCTCTCCGTGCTTGTTGCAGTGGCGTTCTTTGTAGGGATAGGTACGGCGCGCGGAATGGCGCTGAAGGTGCAGGACCGGTTGATTCGTCTCGAGGAGCGGCTCCGGTTCGAACGGGTGCTGCCTGCGGACCTGCACGCGCGGATTGGGGAATTTACGATTGACCAGCTGGTGGCGTTGCGTTTTGCGAGCAATGCGGAGTTGCCAGACCTTGCGCGGATGGTGCTGGAGGAAAAGATTGTCGAACGTAAGGCGATCAAGAAGTTGATTAGGACTTGGCGGCCGGATTTTGCGCGGGCTTGATCGGGAAGTTTGTTAGACCGAACGGGCGTGGCCCTTCCAGGATAAACAAGCCCCGCCCGAACAGGGTGTAAACCTCGCTTTTCACCGGGCCACGGCGGCGGCGGCGGCTCCTTCGATTTCAGTGATCTCTTCAGCCGATAGCTTTAGTTCACCGGCGCGCATAACGCCTCCGGCTTGCTTGGCGTCGCGAGCGCCCACAATTGCTCCTGTGACGGCGGGATTGCTGAGGACCCAGGCGATCGCGACTTCGCCGGGGCTGCGGCCGTGGCGTGCGCCGACTTTGCGGAGACGTTCCACGAGTTCGATATTTTTGGAGAGACGCGGCTCGCGAAACTCCGGGCTTTTACTGCGGAAGTCATCGGGTGGCAAAGCGGCGGCGCGTTCGCGCGTCATTGCGCCCGTGAGAAGGCCGGAGGCCATGGGAGCGTAGGAAATCACGCCGATGCCCTCCTGTTTGCAGTACGGCAGGATTTCTTTTTCGACCGAACGCCGAATCAACGAATAGGGCGGCTGCAAGGATGTGACTGGAGAAATTTTTTCGGCGCGCGTGATTTGTTCGACATTGAAATTGGAGACGCCGATCCAGCGGACTTTGCCTTCTTTTTGCAATGCATGCATGGTTTGCCAGGCTTCTTCGAGGCCGGGGCCGTTGTCGGAAGGAGGCCAATGCATTTGGTAAAGGTCGATCACTTCGATTTGTAGGCGGCGGAGGCTGTCTTCGCATTCGCGGCGGATGGATGCGGCGGTGTGGTTCTGCGTGACGTGGCCTTGGTCGTCCCACCGGAGAACGCATTTTGTGAACACGTAGGGCCGCGGGCCGCGCCAATCTTTTAACGCGTGCGCAACCATCTCTTCCGAGTGGCCGATGCCGTAGACGGCGGCGGTGTCGATCCAGTTGACGCCAAATTCGAGAGCGCGATGGATCGCGGCGATGGAGTCAACGTCATCCTGATGTCCCCAGGCGAAGTCCCACCCGCTGCCGCCGATAGCCCACGCGCCGAAGCCCACCGAGGTGATTTTTAGATCGGAATTGCCGAGTTTGCGCGTTTCCATGAGTCGTGACCTCGCCTTGAGATTGAGCGCCGCTTTGCGAGGCTCGTTCGCAGAGGGAATTCTACATTGCATGAGATGAATAACAGGCGAGTTTGGTTAGTGGAAAATCTATGGAGAAATCGATAGAAGGTGCGGAAAAAAACGTTGATCTGTACGCCCTGCAAGCTGGAGCACCGCATGCTGTGCCACTACAAAGCCTGGAGGTTAGTTGGCGGTGTAGGCGGCGTCTAGGGAGACAGTCTCGCCGTCGGGATTGGTGATCGTGACGCGTTGCGCGCCGGCGGTCACTGCTGGAGTTACTGCTGTTAACGTGTTCATGTCTTTGAAGGTGACCGAGGCGGAATTTCCGCCGATGGTGACCGTGGTGCCGCTAAGAAAGCCGCTGCCACGAATCGTAAGCGTGGTTTCACCGGCGGCCGGGCCGCTTGCCGGTGTCAGTGTGCCAATGCCCAACGGGACGTTTGCCAACTGTACGACGGTAATCCCAGCTTTCTGCGCGGTGCCGTCCGTCGAAGTGATGGCGAACAATCTTTGTCCGTTTTCATCGGTGGCGAGAAAGCTGCCGTGAAGGCCGTCGACGTCCGTCGTGAATTGTTGCTGCAAGAGGATGCGAAGGCGGAGTAAACCGGAATGAGCGTCCAGGATATCGATGCCACCGTTTACGCCGGCGCTCCCCGCAGGTCCGGTCAGGAATGGCTGATAGAGGAGAGCGCCGCTGGAATGGAGAGCGAAGCCGGGAACAGGATTGCGACCGGGAATTTGCAATAGCTCTGGATTGGCGGGGACGGACGCGAGCGAAAAATCGGCCGTTCGAATTTCGGATGTGCCGTTGGCCTGGAGGGCGAATATGGTGCCGTCGGCGGAGGCGCTGAGATCCCAGGCAGAGTCATTGGCAGCGAAAGTTGAAAATTGATTGGGAGTGGAAGCATTCCAGAGTGCGAGCGGTCCGCCAGGGGCCGCAGCAAACGCGACAAAAACCTGGCTGCCGTCGCCATTCGATTGGACCAAAGGCGCGCCAGTGATGCTAGTGACTTCGGGCTGCGTGGCGGGTTGAAGGCTGGGAGGGCTGGCGGATAAATTCAATTGGCCGAGGCAGGAAGTGCAGGCTGCCGCAGTGCCGGACTCCGCGCTTAAACCGACAAAAACATTTTGAGTGCTGGTGGCGGCTACGCGGGCCGGGCCGGAACTTGCATAACCCGGAACACCGCCGACGGCGACGGTCGTTCCGGAACCGCTGACAGGGTCCAGCAAATAGATGCTTTGCGCGCCGAAATCGGCAGCGACCAGCTGGGTGCCATCGGGGGTGAGAGCAAGTCCACGAATTTGGCTGGACGGGGGAGGCCCGCCGGGCGGCTCAAAGAGGTTGCTGAAAAAAGGACCTGCCAAATTGAAAACGTCGATGTGATCGATATCGCTGAGATAGAGCAATTGGCGCGGCTCGTCGTAGAGGACGAATTTATCGATGGAGGGTTTGGCGTAGAAATTCTCGCTCTGCAGATACTGAAACGCTTTCGAGGAGGTGACCGAACCGGCTGGCGAAGTGATGGCGATGTCGGACTTCCCTGCTGTCCCCGCCGGCGTTTGAACGGTGATGCATTCGAGGGGAAAAGGATAAGTCGAGTCCAGACCAAGAGACGGCCCGATGGCTACCACGTTTTGGATCTGTTGCACGGTGGCGGTTGCGTTGCCAATTTTGACAGTAAGTTTCGTGGGGTCGCTGCCGAATCCGTAGCCGTAGATTCGGACGGTGTCGCCCCCGGCCGGCGTTCCCGCGTTGGGCAAAATCTGAAGGACTTGCGGGCCATAACTGAAGGCGTCGGGAGCAATCGCGAGCCAGCCGCTGGGAAAATAGGCCGCGATGTTGACGGCGCCGGAGGAAGCGTTCGGAGGCGACGTCGCATTGATCTCCGTGCCGGCAGCAACAGTTGGGTTGCTGACAGCTTGGGTGCCAAACAGAACTTGTGCGCTTGATGCGAAGTTTTGACCCGTGAGAATCGTCGGCGTTCCGCCTGCGTTGGGACCTTCGGAAGGCTGGGCGGTTGGCGCAGCTGCGAAAACCGGAGCAGCCGCGGAAAGCGAGATGGGACTCGCGGCGTCTACAAAGCTCAAGCCGCGGTTGGCGACGCCAAACAAAAGCTTTGTTGCGTCCACCTCTTCAATTTCCGAGCGTCTTCCCGCGATCCACAAGTCGGGGACTTGTCCGATGGCGGCGAGAGTGTGGGCGTCGAGGACGGAGATAACGGGCGGAGCGCCAGCATTTTCGCTCACATACAAAAACTGGCCGTCGCCAGAAAATACCACGCCGTAGACAGTCGAAGATGCGTGCACGGCCACCTGATTCAGCAAGCTGTCGAGAAGAACGACTTGCGAAGCGCCGTTCGAAACGAGCACTGCGGCGAACATAGAGCCGTCGGAGTTTGCGGCGACGAGCGGAATTGTGCCGCTGCCAACGGCGTGGGGGCCGGCGACGACGCTTCCATTTGCATTGTAGAGGGCGAGTTCGCCACTGGAATCGCTCGCAGCAACGAGCAGCTGGGTGTGATCCCCTGTGCGAGCCATGACGCCGAGACCATTTTGAAAAAGTTGCGGTTCGGTGGAGGTCAGATTTGTAAGCGTATTCGACGACGGCTCCCACAGTGCCAGCAAGGCTTCGCCTGTTTGGGACTGGCGAAGGCGCATCATCAGATTGCCGTTTGCGAGTGCGAGCAATTCTTCTGGACGGTCGAACAGAGTATTGGGAAGAGGTTGCTGGCCAGTGATTTCGTAGCGCGCTTTGACTTGCAGCGAAGTGGTATCGATTGCCGCCACTTGTTCGGTGACTGTACCTATCCAAACGGTAGTGCCGTCAGCGGAAATATCGGCGCTGCTTGCGCCCGGAACGCTGACTTGGGTGACGCGGGTGGCAGTCGTCGACGAGTAAACCTCGACACGATTGATCGCGCGGTTGGCGACGAAGACGAGTTGATGAACTGAATCGTAAGCGATGCGCCGATGGTGTGGCTCGCCCGCTGGATCGTCCATCGCGGGAGTGGAATCCGTTCTGGCGTAGTTGGTTCGCGGGAGATTCGCCACGACTCCGCTTTGAATCGTGAGCGCCAGATTTGCGGCGTGCGAGAGAGTGCCGCTGGTGCCCGTGGCGACAATCGCCGAGTTTCCCGTCCCGGTATTGGTCGCAGCGGAGAAGAGGACGGGTGTGTTCGAACTGGCGGCCACGCTGAAAGGGCTAAGAGGATTTGAGATGACGCCGGCGGGCAAACCGGTGAGCGTGACCTGGACGGACCCGGTGAAACCGTTGAGCGGGTTGACAGACAAAATTACCCCTGAGCTCGTGGCGCCTTGCTGAAGGTTTAGAGTATTCGTGGAAAACCCGATGGAGAAATCTGGTTGCGCAGGCGGAGGGGGAGGCGGAGCAGACTGAAAGTTTGAGGAACCGCCGCCGCAGCCGAGAGCCGCAAGCAGGAAGAGAGCGAGCGAGAAATCCGGGGCGCATCGTCCGGGCCGTGCCATTGAGAAGCCCCACGTTCCTTGCAGGTTCCAGGCTGAAGGAGACTTGCCACGGAGAGCGAGCGGCAAGAGCCGGAACGCGCGGAGTTGAGAGGGTTGCAGGAGACAAAGTAAATCCAATAGTGTTAATTGTCAAGTTGAGAAATATTTTACGCGAAAGGAAAAAAGAGGCGGACAAATCGAAGGGCGGCGAAGACTCGATGTCCGCGCCGCCCCGAGGAAAACTAAAATAGGTGAAAGTGAATTAAATGGTCTTCGTTGCTGGAGCGCCCACGGGGGCGTTCGAGCTCTTTGCAAAGGCGCTGTGCGAGGAGTCCTTCTCGGAGCTCTTATCGATTTCGATAGAGCCTTTGAAGTAGGCGCCGTCTTCGATCATGATGCGGGCGGTCGTAAGATCGCCGTTGACGGAGCCGTCCTTCTTGATTTCGATACGGTCCTTAGCGCGAAGATTTCCCTTCACGGTGCCGTAAACCACCACCTCGCGGGCGATGATATCGGCTGTGACCTTTGCGGTAGTTCCGACGGTCAGCTTCCGCTCATCAAGCTGGATCAGTCCTTCGACCGAGCCGTCGATCAGCAGATCTTCATTGCCGGAGATCTCGCCTTTCACGTGCAGGCTGGCCCCGAGCCGCGCTGTGGCGCGGTCCGCGGTTGCACCCAGTGGACGCATAGCATCTGTACTCATTGCGGGTTTATCCTCCCAAGTCGCCGGAGCGGACTTCGGCGGCTGATTCGATGGAAAATTTTTCTGCTCCGGTTGCGCGCTTTGCGGCGTGTCCGGTTTCTTATTACCCCACATCGGTCCCTCCCAAAGGGATAGCACCACCCCGCACGGAAAGTCGCTTGGGGTATTGCAAACTGTATTCCTCAGTATGGCGCACGGCAAATGCAGTCTTCAATGGCTGTTCGTGAAAGTAACTAGACCTTTGGGCAGGTCGTTCGTCCAGTGTTCGCGGTTAAGGTTGGGTAAATTTTTGATGTTGGCCCGCCGCGGGTACTAGCGAATTCAAAATAGGGACCAGTTCAGGAGCTCGGCCTCTCTGGGACGGGTTGTGTAGCCAGAAAATCAGATTGAAATCTCTTCGAATAGGAGTCCAAAAGCTCTTGGACACGTTCGGGCTCGGGCGATTTGAGAACGAATCCGGCGTGATGGTATTTGGTGATGCGGTAGACGATTTCGGGATCGTTGTAGGCGGAGGTGTCGGGACGTTCCTGGCGAGCCAGGGAAACGATCACACCAGCATAGTCGTGCCTCGTGGGCGGCAGTTGATAAGGCCGCTTCCCTGCCCCTACTTCGAGGCGCGCCCATTCGCGCCATAGATTAATGCCAGTGGCTGCTTCAATTACATCCGAGATGTACGCGCCCCCCACGCGGGCGGCCACTTCGAGGAAATAGAACTTTCCATCGGAGTTTGCTTTCAAAAATTCAGCGTGCGTGACGCCTCGGAGAAAGCCCAGCTCATCGAGGACTCTGCGATTCATTTCGAGAAGCGATTTGACTTCGGCAGAATCGCGCGGGAGCGTGCGCGTGGTGAAGACACCGCCTTGATGCGAGGTCTCCAGTGGAGGCGCGCCGTAAGCATGGGCTTCGGCAAGGACGACTTCGCGCTCGGAGGCCACGCTGTCAACGTGGTAGACGCTCCCAGGAATAAATTGTTCAAGCAGATAGGTGGACTGAGCGTCCCCGAGTTGATCGAGCCAGGGCCAGAGCTCAGCGGACTCGTGAATCTTTTTCATCCCGATGCCCGAGGCCTGCGAACGTGGCTTGAGCAGCCAGGGAGCGGGGACGCGGGCCATAAACTCGCGCAAAGCATCGTAGTTAAGAACGGGAACGAAGTCCGGGACGGCAATGCCAGTCTCTTTTGCGCGGGCGCGCATGGCCAGTTTGTCGCGGAAGTAGCGAATAGTGATCAGGCCCATGCCGGGAATACGCATGTGCTCCCGGAGAGCCGAGACATTTTCCATGTCGAATTCGTCGAGGGCGACGATTCGATCGATGGGTTGCGATCTGGCGGCGAAGCTGACGGCATTGATGAGCTGTTGTGTCGGAAGTTCTTCGGGCATGAAAAACATTTCGTCGATAGATTCGCGCGGCCAATCCGCGTCGCGAAGTTTTTCGATCGTCAAAAGGAGAACGCGGCAGCCGATCGCTTTGCACGTGCGCAGAAATTCCTGGCCCTTCTCGTAGGAGCTGACACAGAGGATGGTGAGAGGACGGTTCTCGGTCATCGATGACCTCTGAATACCTCGCGGCCTGTACGGGGACGGCAATAAACAGGCGCGCGACAGGTGCGGATTATACTTCGGTCTAGCGGACCGGATACAAGAATTGAAGGAATGGACCGACGCGCTGGGCCCAAGCGGCTTCGTTGTGCTCGGCGCCTTCGACGCGCTGATAGGCGAGATCGCGGCCGAGTTGCCATCCTTTTTGGAGCAGAACGTCTCGAAATCGTTCGACGTCCTGCACAATGCGCGGACCTTCGCGCGTGCCGATGTCCAGCCAGATACTGGGGCGCGGATTCACACTTGCAGCTTCCGCGAAGCGGTGCATAACGCCCTGGTTCCACCAAACGGATGGTGAGAGCGCGGCGATCTTTCCAAAAGCTTCAGGAATCCTGAGACCGAGGTAGAGAGAAACGAGTCCACCAAGCGAAGAGCCGCCGATGCCAGTTTTTTCTGGTCCCGAAAGAGTGCGATACTCGCGCTCGATGAAGGGCTTTACTTCCTCGATCAGAAATTTGGCATAGCGATCCGCGCGGCCGCCGCCAAGTCTGGGAACGTGGGTGGGCGTGTATTCGCGGATGCGGGCCTTCGTGTTGTACATGCCGACAATGATGAGGGGCTCGACGGCGCCGGAGCAGATGGATTGATCAGCGGTTTGGCCGACGTGCCAGTCCATCCCGGGAATGAAAGAAGTTGCGCCGTCGAAAAGGTTCTGCCCGTCGTGAAGATAGAGCACGGGGAAGCGGCGGCCGGTCTGATCGTCGTAGCCCGGCGGGAGATAGACGATGAGGTCGCGCTGATTTCGGAGGAAGCGCGAGCGAAAACCTTCGTGCTTGCGGAGATTGGGGCCGCTCACGGGGCGATCGTCACCAGAAGATCCTTGGCTTCGACATGCTGCCCGGGCGCAACGAGGAGTTTTGTGACGCGGCCGGATATGGGCGCGTAGATGTTCGACTGCATTTTCATGGCTTCCAGGGTCAAGAGTTTTGCTCCGCGTTCAACTGGATGATTTGCTTGCACGGCGATGCCGCTGATGACTCCGGCGGTTGGCGCGGCCACCTGCCCCGGTTCGGCAGGGTCGGCTTTCGGATGGGCGCGCTCGACAACGCGCAACGCGAGATCGCGCACATTGACTTCGCGCGGCTGGCCGTTCAATTCAAAGAATAGCGTGCGCGTTCCATCAGGATGCGGGTCGCTGGCCGTCAGAAATTTCAGGATGAGCGTTTTTCCGGGCTCGATTTCAATCGTGATTTCTTCGCCGGAAGCCAGGCCGTAATAAAACGCGGGCGTTGGGAGGACACTGACATCCGCGTAAGTTTGGCGAAATTTGTCGTACTTTGTGAATACTTCTGGGTAGAGAAGATAACTCAAAAGGTCGTCGGGGCGCACGGCGTGGCCTATTTTTTTCTGGAGAGTAGCGGACGCTTCGGCAAAGTCAACTGCTTCGAGACTTGCGCCGGGGCGTCCTTTGAGCGGGGCCGCTCCGCGGAGGATTATTTTTTGCAATTTGCGCGGCCAGCCGCCAGGAGGCACGCCCAGAACTCCCGAAAACATTTCCACGACCGAATTCGGCAGAGAGAGATCGTGCTTCTCGTCGAGCTTCAGCACATCGGCCGGCTGCAGCTCGTTGGCCATGAGAAACAGCGTCATGTCGCCAACGACTTTGCTGGACGGCGTGACTTTCACGATGTCGCCGAAAAGTTGGTTGACCTCGGCATACATTTTTTCTACTTCGCGCCAGCGTTGGCCCAACCCCATGGCGGTGGCTTGTTCCCGCAGATTCGTGTATTGGCCGCCAGGAATTTCATGTCGATAGAGGCGGGCTGAGCCGGCCTTCGGGCCGGAATCGAACGGCAAATAGTAGGTGCGCACCGTTTCCCAATAGTCGGAGCATTCGTTGAGGGCTGCAATGTCGAGATTTGTGTCGCGCGGCGTGTGGCGCAGCGCTTCGACGATGGAATTGAGATTGGGCTGGCTGGTGCCGCCGCTCATCGCGGCTATCGCGGCGTCGGCAACGTCGACGCCGGCGTCCGCGGCTTTGAGGACTGACCCGGAATTAATGCCGCTGGTATCGTGCGTGTGAAAGTGGATGGGGAGGGCAATTTCTTCGCGGAGAGTTTTCACTAATTCGTACGCTGCGTAAGGCTTGCAAAGGCCGGCCATGTCTTTAATCGCGAGGAAATGCGCGCCAAGTTTTTCGAGGTGTTTGGCCATTGAGACGTAATATTTCAGCGAATATTTTGGGCGGGATTTGTCGAAGATGTCGCCCGTGTAACAGATGGCCGGTTCGCAGACCGCACCGATTTCGAGCACGGCGTCGATGGAAACGCGCATGTTTTCGATGGAGTTCAGAGAATCGAAGATGCGGAAGATGTCGATGCCCTGAGCGTGGGATTCGCGGACGAACTCCACGATCACATTGTCCGGGTACGAGGTATAGCCGACCGCGTTCGCACCGCGAAGCAGCATTTGAAAACAAATATTGGGAATGCGCTGGCGTAGATCGCGAAGGCGCTGCCACGGGTCTTCGTGAAGAAAGCGCATTGACGTGTCAAACGTTGCGCCGCCCCACATTTCGACGCTGAACAGGTTCGGAAGACGCTGAGCGACGGCGCTGGCAGTGGCCAGCAGATCGTGTGTGCGGACGCGCGTAGCCATCAGCGATTGGTGAGCGTCGCGGAAGGTCGTGTCTGTGATAAGCAATCGCTCTTCTTTTTTTGCCCAGGCGGCAAATTTCTTCGGGCCTAGTTTTTGCACGAGCTGGCGCGTTCCGGGCGGCGGTTCGGTGCCGGGCACGCTTGGCGTCACCGGCTGTTCAAATGTTTTAGGGACTGGCTTCCCTTTTACTTCAGGATTGCCATTGAGAATTACGTCGCCAAGATAGGAGAGAAGCTTCGTTGCCCGGTCGCCGCGGCTTTGCAGGCGAAACAACTCGGGCGATTCATCGAGGAAAGAGGTCGTCACTTCGCCCGCGCGGAAGCGCGGATGGTTGACGACGTTTTCGAGGAAAGGGATGTTGGTTTTTACGCCGCGAATGCGGAACTCGCGCAGCGCGCGGTCCATGCGCTGGCAAGCCTCAGGAAGTTTCGTTCCCCACGCTGTCACTTTTACGAGCAGCGAATCGTAGTACGCCGCGAGAACCGCGCCTGCGTAAGCCGTGCCCCCATCGAGACGAATTCCAAATCCCGCCGGCGATCTGTAAGTGGTCAGCTTTCCGTAGTCGGGCGCGAAATTCTTTTCCGGGTCTTCGGTGGTAACGCGGCATTGGAGTGCAGAGCCGTAGAGCGGGACGTTTGCTTGTTCCGGCAACGCGAGCGGTTCGTCATGCAGCTTGTGGCCTTGCGCTACCAGAATTTGCGAGCGCACGAGGTCAATGCCCGTCACCATTTCCGTGACGGTGTGTTCCACCTGAATGCGGGGATTCACTTCGATGAAGTACCACTTTTGAGCGTCGACGTCGTACAGGAACTCGACCGTGCCGGCGTTTCTGTAGTTGGCTTTTCGCGCGAGACGAACCGCGGCATCGCACAATTCCGTGCGAACAGAAGCCGGCAAATTCGCGGCGGGCGCGACTTCGACGACTTTCTGGTGTCGCCGCTGTACCGAACAATCGCGCTCGTAAAGGTGCAGGAGATTTCCGTGATTGTCCGCGAGAATCTGGACTTCAAGATGGCGGGCGCGAGGTAAATATTTCTCGAGAAAAACGCTGGCGTCGCCGAACGCCGATTTCGCTTCTCCCTGCGCTTCTTCGAGCCGCTGATCGAGTTCCGCTTCGCTGCGCACCACGCGCATGCCGCGGCCACCGCCACCCATCGCCGCTTTTACAATGACCGGATAACCGATCGAAGCCGCGAATTTGCGCGCTTCAACTGCTGAGCTTATAGATTCCTCAGTCCCCGGAAGCACAGGCACGCCAGCGGAATCTGCCAGGCGTCTTGCCGCCGTCTTGTCTCCGAGGAGTTCGAGCAATCCCGGCGTAGGGCCAATGAAAACAATCCCTGCCTTTTCGCAGGCGCGCGCAAATGCGGGATTCTCGGACAGGAAGCCGTAGCCCGGATGAATGGCATCAACGCCCTTTTCCTTGGCCAAAGCGACGATCCCGGCGATGTCGAGATACGCCACCACAGGGCCCTTGCCCGCACCAACTTGATACGCCTCATCCGCCTTGAAGCGGTGCAAGGCGAGCCGGTCTTCCTGCGAATAAATTCCGACCGTGCGCAGACCAAGCTCGTTTGCGGCACGGAAAATCCGTATGGCGATTTCGCTGCGATTGGCAGCAAGCAACTTTCGTATTGGTTTGTTCTTCTTCATCCCAGAGGCATTAAGTAGGTTACGCGAAACTCTAGATTGTTTCACGCGCCCGAGGCTCGATTGGAGCAAATTTTTCGATTTACAGGACAAACAGTTTAAATGCGGACGAAGGTAGGGCTCGGGAAGAGTGTCTGGCGCGCTCACCCACAGACTAACCACGCTGAATTTACGGGGCGCTCGGGCCGCCGACCGCGGCTACGGAGGGTGCCACACTTTTCAGCTGAACCAGTTCCGCTTGCACGGCAGCCCAGGCCTTGGGGTCGCGCTTCGTTGCATATGGCGCGTCGGGCTCGGAATAAAAGTGCAGGAGTTCGTCGCGCAGTTCGGTCGAAACGCCAGCAAACTTTTTTTCGGCCAGCTTGCCCAAAAGCTCTGCGTGGGCATCATCATTCATCGCGTATTTGCCGGGCCCAGTGGCTTCGCCCACGTCAAAATTGTCGTTCGGCAAAGCGAGATGACCGTTTCCGAGGTCCGTGATCAGCCCCCGGTATCGGTCCATCGTCGCGTTAAAGCTTTCGCGAAACATGTGCTGCGCTTCCGGGGTCGGCGTCTTGAACTGGAGCACTCTGAGAGGGCCGAACTTGGGGAGCAGCTTGTAGAGGAACGCGAGAAATTCTTCCCACGCCGTCGGCTTCTGATAATTTTTGCCCCACTCTCGCTCGTAGTTGGACTTGGAAAGGTTGTAGCGAAACTTTTTCTTGGTGATTCCCGGCAAATCAGCCTGGATTTCGTCTTTTTTGAGGCTCCAGGCGACCTTAGTGGCCATCGGAATCGTCTTGCTGACAGCACGGCGATAGGAACTCAGCGATTTATCTTCGTCCTTGATGATGTCCTTCAGCTCTATTCCATACGTTTGCGCAAACGCGCGATCCAGCAACTCTTGCGAGACCTCAAAACCTATCAGGTCGTGATAGCCGTCCGGCGCGTAGCTTTCGTGGGCGACTTCGAGAACATCAAAACCAAACTCCGTCTTCGTGTGAGCAAGTGGGTCTTGCTCGTAAAAAATGACGTCGCCATACTTTTTTTTGAGTTTGGGATAGAGAAGAGGCACGGCGCGATTCGTAGCCAGGCGATGGCCGTCATTGTCTGCGGCGTAATGAGCCAACGCGCCGACAGCGAATGCGTACTCGTCGAGGTCGTTCGCGTCTCGAAGCAGAGCTTGCACAAAATCCCCACTTCGCACGTAGTGCGTAAGGTCGCTGAAGAAATGGCTTCCGTAAGGGTAATAGCCCATGTCCTGGATTATCGAGCCGCCATAGGCGTAAGCCTGTGCTTCGCTCAACTGTTCTTCGGTAGAACCAGGGAAACGGGCGAGCAACAGAGGCTTGATATGCGTCTCCCAGGCGGCGTCGATGATGGCTTCATGAGCAAGCACGGCGAATGCCGCTGACGGGCTGGGACAGACCAGAATGAACAAGAGGACGCAAGCGAGAGCCGCGCGGAGAGTACGAGTCTTCCCATGACTCCCCGCAAGCGAGACTGGTACGAACATTACGCGCTGATTTTCATTTTTATCGCTACGAGCACGCATCATTTTATGGTTTGAGCAGCGGTTGTGCATAGCGAATGGGAACTCCAAAGTTGGATCCACCGAAGCCGCGAACAACAGCAAACGTCACGCCTATCACCTGGCCGTCGCGGTTAATGAGCGGTCCACCGGAGCCGCCGGAGGTGGTCTGCGCGTCGTAGACAATTTTATCCGCTAGGACGTCGCCGATATGTCCCTGCGTCACCAGCGGACGGATCAGTTTGCGCTGCTCGAGCTCGTCCACAATTTTTTTCGGGTCGCCGCCGCTTATCCTGACGATGTCCTTCACAGTGTCTTCTCCGGCGCGCGCCATGATGGCACTTATTCCGGTGGCATATCCAAGCGAAATGAGCGGCTGGCCGCTGACGGCGGCCTCTTTGCGGCCATCGAGTTTTAAAATGGGCCGTTTCAAGGCGGAGATGTCTCCACGAAGAAGAGCGAGATCCGCTTCGTCCGAGATCTGGCCGATGTTCAGGGGAACGCCGGCGGACGCCTCCGGGAAATAGGCGGTCATTTCCGCGATAGTTGGCTGCAAACCTTGCTCCGAGGCGGCGCCCATTTCGTCGTTCTTCCACCAGGGTTGTGCGACGTGATGGTTAGTGAGGATTTCATTTTGGCCGACGATGAAACCTGTACCGAAGAAGTCTTCACGAACTTCAGGGGCGCGGCCATCGAGGCTATAGACCACATTGCCGTCGCTGTCTTTGAGCGGCTGGCCGTCTGGATTGATTGCGCCATAACGCAGAGGGCGATGCGAGGCCTGATCAAGAAAGGAAACCGAGACGTGGAGCAGGCAGACACTGGGAGCATTCGCGCGAATAACGCTTTCGGCAGCATCGGATTGCGTTTCCACTTTCTTCAGGCGGGTCGTTGTCTCGTCCAACTGTTTGCGCAGCCCGGAGACATCTCTGGCGTCCGCGGCGGAAAGTTTCTGGCGAAGATCGTCGGTCTGTTTCTGAAGCTGAAGTTTCTGCTCGGTGATGTCCGATTGCTGCAGCTCCTCGCGAGCTTTGTTGGCTTCCGCGACCAGAGCTTCTTCGGTGTGTACGCCGTGCTCGAGCTGTGCAAGCACGGAATAGGCGCGCCGATTTTCCTTATCCGCTCGCCGCGTGAAGAGCAGAAAAATAATAGAGATGACGGCGGCCACAGTCAGGAGGGCGGCAACGCCGATTTTCAAGGCACGCCCAAGGGAGAACGCGTCACGCGTCATTTTTTCCGTTACCGCAAGAGCTTGAAACGCATTGTGCGCGATTTCCTGGCCTTCCTCGGCGATGCGCGACTTCTGCTGCAATTCTGCAAGGGCATTCTTCTCGCGCAATTGCACCCGGACGCGGGCAAGCAGTTCAGCGGGCTCCCAGGGAGGCGACATCACATCATCGGCACCCAAATCCAGAGCTCGAGCCCGCACAGCACCTCCGCCGCTCGCAAAGAGAATTACGCGTGTGTTGGCGGTGGATCCCAGTCCCTTGATTTCCGAGAGAGAGCTGCAACAGAGAACATCCGCCAGATCGGCGGAAAGCAGAAACACATCGACCGTGCCGGTCTGAACGACGCGAAAACCTTCTTCCTGCGAAGGCGCGGAGGAAACTTCATACCCCGCGGAGCGCAGCGCGGCCTGAAGCTGATCGCGGAGTGCTTCGTCAGGCTCGACAATCAGTATGCTTGGGCTTTTGGTCGACAAGTTGGACGGTTCCCCTGGCAGCGGCAATGTACTCACCCCCTGCCTCGTACCTTTGACGCTGTGCGTCTCAAGGAAGCTACAGGGAACCTACATAATATCCGGAAATGGCAATGGGTGCTTGGATCTGGCCTGCGGGAAACAACTTTGTGACGGGTATGGGCGCATTCCACAGCCCGGAGAGCCGGGCACAAGTGAAGTGATAGCAGTGGGATGAAAGAC
>Ga0210394_10000602_pt1 | contig 72109 bp, 62 predicted proteins | sample IncBWC12MmetaG_FD_160121 | JGI IMG/M metagenome (GOLD analysis project Ga0210394, IMG submission 160121) | Forest soil microbial communities from Barre Woods Harvard Forest LTER site, Petersham, Massachusetts, United States - Inc-BW-C-12-M | ecosystem: Environmental > Terrestrial > Soil >... | reverse complement strand
CGGATGAAATGCTCGCTGCCGCAAAAACGGTCGATCTGCGATAGGAAGCATTCGCGGCCTGAGGTCGCTCCCCGACCTTGTCATCCTGCGGCCCACGTTTTGTTCCGTGGGCCAAAAGTCTGCCCTGTTTTCCCGAAGCCCCGAGCGAAGCCGAGGGGGAAGCCGAACGATCCCTCGAGCCAGCCTCCCCCACCCCCTCGTCATCCTGAGCGAAGCGGGCATCGCGCGAAGCTGCGATGCCCCGAGTCGAAGGACCCCGATACCACCGGAATCAGCACAACTGTTGCAAGGCATTCTCCCGATGGCCCATACAAAGCCTGGGTGGGTCTTTGACTTTTGCCCGTGTGGGGCGGACACTCCTGTCCGCCGCTCTTGACGTTGCGGGGGTGCCCCATGTCTCGCCGCTTTTGCGAGACGTGGGATTCCTCGGACGCGCCTCCCCCTCCCCCTTGTCATCCTGAGGCAGCGGAGTCCTTCGCTTCGCGAAGGACTCCCAACGAGGGACCTTGTCCCTAGGAGTTATCCTCTTGTATTCCCGGAGATACACAGGCTCCCAAATGTGGAACACCGTGGTATAGATGAAGCTCACAAGCGCTAGCTTCCCCAAAGAATAGCCGCTACCCTTCTCGCAGGTCCGGGTCGCCCAAAGCCCATGTCCAACTATACGTTCGTCGATCTCTTCTGCGGTATTGGAGGCATGCGGCTGGGCTTCGAGAAGGCGGGCTGCAAATGTTTATTCTCGTCGGACTGGGACAAATACGCGCAGCAAACGTACGCCTCTAATTTCGGCGAAGTCCTTGCCGGCAACATCCGCGACGTTGCGTCGTCCGACATACCCGAGCACGATATCCTCGCCGCGGGCTTTCCCTGCCAGCCCTTCTCAATCTCGGGTGTATCGAAGAAAAGCAGTCTGGGAAGAGCGCACGGGTTCGCCGACAAGACCCAAGGGACGCTGTTCTTTGAGGTTGCGCGCATAGTCAACGACAAACGCCCGGCGGCGTTCCTCTTGGAAAACGTGAAGCACTTGGCAAACCACGACAGGGGCAAGACGAGGAAACGATGCCACTCACGCGATGTGCTATCCTTGCCACCTCTCAGGCTACCTTATGCCGCGTCGAGACTGGACTCGCGAAGAGCTAATCGTCGCTTTCAACCTCTACTGCAAAATCCCATTCGGCCGAATTCATATCCGAAATCCTCTAATCATCGAACTCGCACGGGCAATCGGTCGGACGCCATCGGCGGTTTCTTGGAAGCTCGCAAACTTCGCTCGACTTGATCCAGCTTTGCAAAAGCGCAACATCGCCGGAGCCGCGCACGGCGCAAAGGCTGAAGTCGAGATCTGGCACGAATTCAGGAGCGACTGGGAGAGGCGGGCTTTCGAGAGCGAACGACTGCTCGCTCAGATCACCGGTCGCGTGCAAGAATTCGAGAACGAAACCAACGTTTTCCCTGAGGGCAAAACCCGCGAGTCAGTTATCCGGACGCGTGTTAATCAGGGCTTCTTTCGCGCGGCGATACTCGCCGCGTACGGGTCGAGCTGCTGTATCACCGGATGTTCGGTACCGGAACTCCTAAATGCCAGCCACATTGTGCCATGGGCCGTCGACGTGAAGAACCGAACAAACCCCAGAAACGGGCTCTGCTTGAACGCAATCCATGACCGAGCCTTCGACTGCGGCCTACTCACGGTAACGCCAGACCTGCGAGTCAAAATCTCAACTAAAGCGAAGCGGAAGTCGTCCGATAAGGGGACGCGAGACCTTTTGCTTCGGTACGAGGCCGCCTCAATCTCCCTCCCGCGACGCTTTGCACCAGAACCTGAGTTTCTCAAGTACCACAACGACCATATCTTTTTGAAATCTTGATACATGGGGGAAGCTAGTGGACAACATCCAGTTCATCTACCTTTACCGCGACGGCGGTAACCATAAGAAATGGGGAAGCGTGGTATTTCCGAATCCTGACCAGCTAGACAGCATCTCGGTGAAAGAACAACTGCAGCGGGCTTTTCTGGAGGACGGGCTGTTCATCGCTAGCCAGATACGGGTGCCGGAAGTTTTTCTCTACGCTGGCGGAGGGCTCTCATTTGACGACCACTGCTACCATGAATTAGGCAGTGTTCGACCGACTGCTGAAAGGGCAGACGACATGCATGGTCGCACCGTCAACGAGTTCCTTGCTGAGGTCATTCGCGAGGCAGAGCGTGGGTGGCAAGTTTTTGATCCCTACGACAGCGAAGGCAGCCTCGGCAGCCTTCTGACTTCTCTGATGTCTTGAAACGGTACTATTCCCGAGCGTTCAGGAGGGGCTGGACCGCCCGATCAAGGTGTGGCCCGGGGCGCCATCGCCCCGCGTCTTTCCCACTTCCCCGCCGTTTGCGTCACAGCGCATGCGCTGCCGAGATGCAGAATTCAGCGAATGCGCGCACGTCATCCCACTGTTTACCATCCTGATTCGTGTCAAGGTGCATTCCCCGCAAACAGAAACGGGCGGCCAGAGCCGCCCCCGAACGACGTACGACGAACGACCAACGACCAACGACGCATCACGCTCGCCCTACGACGCTTTCTTCCCCGAAAGCATTTCCATCACCCGGTCAAAGTCCTCGAGCGTGGCGTACTCGATCTTGATGGTTCCTTTTCCTTTGAAGTCGCGGATGCGCACCCGCACTCCCAATATCCGCTCCAACTGGCTTTGCAGATCGCGCACGTTGGGGTCCTGCCGCGCCGCCTGTCCCGGCTGAGCGCTCTGCGGCATTGGAGGATGCTTCGTTTTCTCGACCAGGTCTTCCAGTTGCTCCACCGACAGGTACTTGCGCACGGCGGTATCCGCCACCCGGGCGAGGGCCTCCTTGTCGTCGTCAAGCTGCAACAACACGCGCGCCTCGCTAAACCCCAGATGTCCCTCTTGCAGGTATTCCTGCACCCGCTCCGGCAGCCGCACCAGGCGCGTGTAGTTCGACACCGATTCGCGCGAGATGCCCACCCGCCGTCCGATCTGCTCCTGGGTCAGTTTGAAGACCGTGTTCAGCCTGAGGAAGGCCAGGCCCTGCTCCAGGCAGTTCAGATCTTGCCGTTGCAGGTTTTCGATGACGGTCATCTCCGCCGCTTGCTGTTCTGACACGCTGCGCACAATGGCCGGAATGGTCGTCTTGCCCGCGAGTTTCGATGCGCGGCAGCGGCGCTCGCCGAGAATCAGCACGTATCGGCCGTTCGCACCTTGACGCACCACCACCGGCTGCACCACCCCGCTGGCGCGGATGGATTCCGCCAGTTCGGCCAGCGGCGCTTCGCGAAATTCCCGCCGCGTCTGGTAAGGATTCGAGTCAATAAGCTCCAGCGGAATCTCCGCCACTGCGTCGCCCGCGGCCGCCTGCGCGTGCACCTCGGGTAAAGTGGAAACATGCTCAAACTCCGCTCTGGGCGCGGCATTCGCCTGATTTGCAATCGATGGAGTTGCGACAGCCGTTCCCGCCACCACGCGCGGTCCCGCCGGCAGCAACGAATCGAGGCCCCGCCCCAGCGCCCGCCGTTTGTCAATGTGCGACGTTTCATTTGGCAGCGCCGGCTTTTCTGCGATATTAGTCATGTCTTCCTCCCGAAACATCCGCTCCCGGAAAATCGGCTCTCACATTGACGCACGACATATCGATGCTCATCGATCTTGTATATTGATGGTGATCAATTTACTCCGCTCCCGCATCCAGCGCTTCCATTTGGGAGCATTGACGACTTGCTTCTCCTCCAGCGGCTCCTGTTCCGCGGCTTGCAGCTTGACGGCCAGCTCCGCCGGCATCCCGTGCTCAAGAATTTCTTTCGCCAACTGGATGTAACTCTCCGCCCCGCGCGAGCGCACGTCATAGATCAGCACCGGCTTGCCGTGGCTCGGAGCCTCGGCCAGGCGCACGTTTCGCGGGATCGTGGTCTTGCAAAGTTTGTCGCCGAAGTAGCGCGCCAGCTCCGCGGTCACCTGCTGCGCCAGGTTGGTGCGGTCGTCGAACATAGTGAGCACCACGCCTTCGATCGCGAGTTCGGGATTCAGCGCGGCGCGGATGCGCTCGATGGTATCGAGCAGCTCCGACACTCCCTCGAGCGCGAAGTATTCGGCCTGCATGGGGATGAGCACGGAATCCGCGGCGGTGAGCGCGTTGAGCGTGAGCATATCCAAAGCGGGCGGGCAATCGAGGACGATGTAGTGATAGCGATCGCGCAGCGGAGCTAGCGCGTCGCGCAGGCGGAACTCGCGGCGCTCCGTGTCGATGAGCTCGAGGTTGGCGCCAATCAGGTTCTTGTGCGAGGGGATGATCCACAACTGCTCGAGCTCGGTGGGTTGCACGGCTTCTTCGGCGCCGGCCGCGCCCATAAGAAGGTGATAGGTACTGATGCGGTCGGGATCGCGGGCCAGGCCGAGGCCGCTGGTGGCATTCGATTGCGGGTCGCAATCTACCAGCAGCGTGTTGACTTCGGCCGCGGCGATGGACGCGGCCAAGTTGATGGCAGTCGTAGTCTTGCCTACGCCGCCCTTCTGGTTGGCTACCGCGATGACGCGTCCCATCTTAAGTTGTGGAGAACCGAGAGATGTCCTCAGAATAGAGCGAAGCGCGATGGAATAGCAATGACAGATTTCGGTGCAGAATGAAATTTCGTGATCTCATTCCTAAATTAGGAACTTAGATGAGGTCTAGTCGTGATTTTGCACAGAGATGTTCCACGTGGAACATTCGGACGTTCGCGGAAGTGATTGGAGTGTTCCACGTGGAACACTTGGGTCGGGATGCATCGTGCGGCCCGCCGTGGCTAAGAATCTGGGGATGATTTAGGGTGAATTGCAAATAACCGATAAAATGTTCCACGTGGAACATTCATTTCTAGGTGTCAGTTGTGAATTATGATAGTGCAAATGTTGATGTAAAATACCACTTTATAGAGATATGTAATCGCTTATGCTATAAGATGATGATATAAATAAGATATTACTCCCACTATTATTGTATAGTTAATAGTATAGTTACTATCTTTATTCCAAGCTATATATTAACTATATTTATACTTCCTGTCAGGAGAGCGCGGGTCTGGGACAGGGGGACAGGCAGGGGATAGTTCCAGTGGACGCCAGCGGTTAGCTTGTGGGTGGCGGCGATCTGGGCCTGGCTGACGAGCAGGGCGAGGCGGCCGCCCGGGCCGGCGAGGCGCACGGCGATGGGGAGGATGCGATCGAACCGCTCCACGGCGCGGAGGATGACGGTGGTGGGGACCGATCCCTTCTCAGGGGCAGGGACAAAATCTTCGGCACGGGAGGCGAACACATTGACGTTGGTCAATGGGAGGGCGCGGATGACTTCGCGGAGGAAGGTCGCCTTCTTTTGGTTGGATTCGATGAGGGTGAGGCGGATTTCGGGAGACCAGATTTTGATGGGCAAGCCGGGGAATCCAGCACCGGAACCGAGGTCGGTGAGAGAGGCGTCGCCGGTCGTTGGTCGTGGGTCGTTGGCAACATCCCCACCCTTTCGCAAAGTGCGCGAAAAGGGTGGGGCACCCGCGGTGTGTGGAGCGGCGCCAAACGGGAAGAGATGGCGGGCGGCGAAGAGGGATTCGCCGAAATGGCGGGTGACGATCTCTTCGGGAGCGCGGATGGCAGTTAGGTTGATGCGGGCGTTCCAGCGGAGAAGGAGATCGATGTAGCTCGATATATGATTCAGCTGCGATTCGGCGAGGAGAGTGGCGCCCAGGAAGGGCTGGAGGAGTTCGGCGATGCGGGCCGGATGCACGGAGGTTTGATTGTAGATGAGAAAATCCCCGCCCAAGCGGAGCTTGGACGGGACACCCGACAAGTTAAAAACCTCACGCGGCTAGTCTTCCCACCGTCTCCGTCGATGATATTCGCCGCGACTTAGGCCGCCGAGGTCAATCACAACCGCGACAATCAGAATCACCAAATTGATGCCCGCGATAGGCTGCCGTGTATTCACCATCCACGCATAGGCCAGCGTTGTCAGGGGTAGGAACAGAAAGCCGAGCAAAGGCAATAGGAGTCCGTGGTAGGCCCGTTGCAAGTAAGTCGAGAAGAGGTACAGCAACACGAGTGCGATCCGAGGGAACGCGAGAAAGACGATCAGCACCAGACAAGGCACGAAATTCTCCTCGGGCATCCTAACGCTTTTGCTGTACGCGACGCAACGAAGTTGGCGGACAGGTACAAGTAGTAGATCAGTTTGAAATGGTGCACGCGAGATTCCTCGCCCCGCTGGTGAAGGCGCGGGGCTTCGGAATGACGCCTTTCAAAATAAGAGCCAAACTGATCCACTACCGGCAGACAGGGAGCATTGACGGGGCTGCTATTTCTTTCCCGCATCAGCGGGAGGCGTCCACGTGAAGCCGTGACTATTGCCTTCTGCATCAAAGAAGAAACCTGCAACCACACCGGAAACATTGATGCTTGAGGGGAACGTGCCTGTGGATTCTGGGAACTGCACAGCAGTTATAGTCCCATTCTGGTATAGAAATCCGCCCCAACCTGGATTAGAGGCGTAGTAGTAGCCCACAATTGCTTTACCGTCAGGGCGAATGCCGGTTACCGTGGCACCGGGGGCATCTTGAAGGCTCAATACGTGATACTTGCCTTGAGAAAAAAGAAAGTTGGTGTTGATGCCAGCATTCATCGGCCCCACATATTCGTTCGAGTCGGAGATTCCCATCACCCAACTGTAGGATGACCCGTTCAATCCGATAGGTCTGTACGTTGAACCAATCAGTGCAAAACCCAAGTCGTCTCCATTAAGCTGAAATGCCCCACCAATCACCCCTGCGTCGTTAATTGCAGTCGGAAAAGTGTAGAGCGCACCCGGATAAGTAATTTCGGTGAATTGTTGAGCAGGAATGCTATAGACGAATCCCGTGCCTGCGGTCGTCGAGCCCACCGTCCGGCCCACTACTTGGCCCTTATTGTTAATGTTGAAAAGGTAAGTATCGGAAGCACTTGGATAATCGATAGTCGTGTAAACGCCAGCGTTTAGCGGAAATCCGTGTGCGCGATTCCCAGAATCGACGTAATCGCCTGTGATGTGCCCAGCCACGTCAATTCCATTTGCATTTGTCGCAATCGCGCCGGGCACGTCAACCTGCGTGTAGGTCCCTTGCGCCAGCGCCAGCGGCGCGGTTGCGAGCAGAAGAACAGCGAGCGAGAGAACAGCTTTGCGGAATGGCATAACGTGACTCCTTTGTGAACCTATTTCTTCGCCGCATCAGGGGGAGGCGTCCAGGTGAAGCCGTGTTGAATAGCATACCCAGAGCTGACAAAGGAGCCGACGATTACTCCCGAGTTGTTGATTGACCATGCGAAACCCGAGCTTGAGCCAGGGAAAGCAATCTCTTGGAAGACTCCGTTCTGGTACAAAAACCCTTGCGGGCTTCCTTGCGGCGTGGGGCGGTACGAGCCAACAATGGCACCGGCATCGTTAATCCCGTTCGCGCTAGGGGTGATGGCCGGGATGGTAACTCGTTGGAAGGTTCCCTTGTAGTAAAGGAATACGAAGTTCTGGGTTGAGGTGTCGGCATCCACCACTGCTTCGCCGATGTTGTTGATTCCTTGAACAAACGATGAGTCTATGCCGACGCCCCTTGGGATGAGGCGCTCATATGTTCCCTTGATCAATTCGAAGCCCAGCGTGGTGCCTGAGGTAACGATCGCGCCGACGACGACTCCCGCATTATTGATGCCTACGGCGCCAACCAGCGCTTGAGAATCAGGAAACTGAAGGCTGGTGAAAGCACCGGTCCCGGCGTCGTACAAGTACGAAGAGTAGCTATTAGTGCCCACAACCCGGTCGAAGTCATTTATGCCATAGGCTGTCGAGCCAGGAACTGCTGGGTCATCAATTGTTGTGTACACTCCGCCGCTTAGTAGAAACCCATGATGATTGTAGCTGCCGTCCACATAGCCCCCAACGATGTCGCCAGCGGTGTTAATGCCAAGGGCCTCAGTGTCAACGGCCCCCGGATAGTCAATCTGCGTGTAGGTTCCTTGTGCCAGCGCCAGCGGCACACATGCGATTAGCAACAGGGCTGCGAATGTCAGTTTGCTCGTTTTCATAATCCAACCCTTCCCATGCGAAAACCCCGCAAGTCCATTACTTGACTTGAAACACAACATTGCTCGTAAGAACGCCTTTGGGTGTGGTCACCTGAACCTTGCCGCTAGTCGCGCCAGTAGGCACCGTTGTCTTGATTTCAGTTGGCGAGGCTACGGTGAATGTGGCGGCTGTGCCGTTGAAGGTGACGCTGGTCGTGCCGGTGAGATCGTTCCCCAGCACAAATATTTTGTTTCCGACTTTGCCCGCCGGTCGGCAGGGTTTCCACGAACGGTTGTAGTCCCACGGACAGGCTGAAGACCGTCCCGCAGCCGCCGGTGCAGTCCTCGCTTGCCCCGGCGAATGTCGTGCCGTAGAAGGTCCCACTGGTGGCCTGCACCAGCCCGGCGAAGGGGTTAGAGCCGTCACTAAAGTCGAAGCTGTGTAGCGTGGTCAGTGTGCCTCCGGGCGTGATTTCGAAGACCGTGCCGTAACCGTTCCCCTGACTCCCGTTGGCACCGCCAAAATATGTTGTCCCGCAGAGGCTTCCATTCGTGGCCTGTACCAGTGCGGAGGGATTGCTGCCATCAGTTTTGTCGAAGCTGTGTAACGTGGTCAGTGTGCCTCCGGCCGTGATTTCGAAGACCGTGCCGTAGTCGTAGGGTCCGCCCTCATGGGTTGTCCCGTAGAATTTCCCGTTGGTGGCCTGCACCAACGAGGCCTGAGGAAAGGCGCCATCACTCCTGTCGAAGTTGTGCAACGTGGTCAGGGCGCCCCCCGTCGTGATTTGGAACACTGTGCCATAGCCGTTGGCTCCGCCTTCGTCAGTGGTTCCATAGAGGTTCCCGTTTGTGGCTTGGACCAGACTCGCGTCAGGGTAGGCGCCGTCTGTACCATCGAAGTTGTGCAGCGTGGTCAAGACACCACCGCCGGTGATTTCGAAGACCGTACCCTCGTCGAAGGCTCCTCCGGTGCCAGCAGCCCCGTACAAGTTCCCGTTGGCGGCTTGCACGAGCCCCGCGACGGGGAAGGCGCCGTCGGTGCCTCCGAAGCTGTGCAGCGTGGTCAGCGTGCCCCCGGAGGTGATTTCGAAGACTGTGCCTTCGTTGTTGACTCCACCTGCGAACGTTGTCCCGTACACGGTTCCGTCAGCACCTAGCACCAGCCCCGCCTCCGGGTTGGCGCCGTCGGTGCCTCCGAAGCTGTGCAGGGTAGTCAGCGTGCCCCCGGAGGTGATTTCGAAGACCGTGCCTTCGTTGTCGACTCCACCTGCGAACGTTGTCCCATAGAAGTTCCCATCGAGGTCCTGGACAAGAGTCGCATGCGGAGAGGCGCCGTCGCTCCCATTGAAACTAAAGAGGCTAGTAAACGTCTGTGCAGGCGCGGCAACTGCCGTGGCGATAGACAGAAGGAAAACCACAGAGGCTGTAACGCGAAACCGCAGAACCTTCTTCATGGACGCACCTCGGATGGAACACTCAGCCACGGGGGATGGCAAGAAGCGTTACGAAGTATGACCCCGTTCGCGGCGGGAGTCAACCGCCGCGGGCGTAGCATTTTCCCCTCAGGTCGTAGTACCCCGTCAAACGGACGGGCGCGGCGGTTGAGTGGGATTAGGACGGCGAGGGCTCGTGAAAGGGGCGGAGAGAAATGTTCTCCGCCCGGGTTAGCTCCCCCAAAAAGCGGGTCGCGAACCTGGGGCACCGGGCACCGGGCAAATCTGGAATGCGTCCGTGCTCTTTTACGGTTCAGGTTCCTTGCCTCCCACGCTAGCGCAAAGAACGCGCCAGGATGGGGCAGCCTCGGCAGCGGCGCTGCACGCAAGAAATTAGTCAAGTGTGGGCCAGCCCCCGACTGCGTGTCCGCGCTTTGCGGCGCGGCCACTCGCTCAGGATGACCGAGGGTAAGATGGGGTCGTGGCTGAATGCGAGCTGGCGGAACCCCTCCCGCGACTCGCCGATTCCCAACCGCCGTTCGCCGAAAAGCCCGCGACATCCCGCCTGGCCCCCGTTAGCCTCGCATCAGTAAGACGAAGGTTCGAGGAAGGAGATGTCCGATGGCAAAGCAAACGCAGCCCGATCGCTGGGAGTCGCCGATGTTGGCAGCGGCCATGGCGCTGACCGGCACGCTGGTCATATTTGATAAACTTCACTCCCTGATGCACAGCTATATTTTTTCCTGGCACGTAATTCCCTACTGCGCTTCGGTGCTGCTGGTGGTGCTGGGCGTGTGCCTGATGGTGGTGCAGATCGCGCCGCCCGAAAGGCAAACTGCCGCCATTCCGAGCCGGCGCAAGAAAGAGGGTCAGCATGAGCGCTAATAACAATAATAAAGATAACCGCGTCCATTCCGGTTTGATCACCGGCGGAATTCTGGTCTCGGTCGGAGTGCTGCTGCTGCTCGACCAGATGGGCATCATCAGCCACTGGTTCAGCTTCTGGGCGGCGGTTTTCTTCTTTGCCGGGCTGTGCAATCTTCTTGGATCGTGCAAAGGCCAGGGGCGCATGTGGGGCGGTCTGCTGATGGCGATCGGGGTGGTGATCGAACTCGATTACCTGGGCGTCGCGCACATACGTTTTGAGACCATCTGGCCGGTGTTTGTAATCGCCGCGGGCATAATCCTGATCTGGCGCGCCTACCTGCAACCGACGGAAACCGCAGGCGGTCTCTCTCCGCATCTGAACGTTTTCGCGGTGTGGGGTGGTGGGGAATACCGCATCCGCGCGAAGGACTTTCGCGGCGGCGATCTGGTCGCGTTCATGGGAGGGTTCGACGTGGACCTGAGGGATGCCGACATCGAAGGCAGCGAAGCTACCATCAACGTGAACTGCCTCATGGGCGGGGGAGTGATACGGGTTCCGGAAACCTGGGCAGTCTCCATGCGCGTGGCTGCGTTCATGGGCGGACACAGCCTTAAGGCTCGCGAAGGCCCGCAGCCCACAAAGACGCTGGTGGTGAGAGGGTTTGCCATCATGGGCGGAGTGGAAGTCAGGAACTGAGACCCTGCCATGCATCCTCTATTTGCGCGGCCTCGCCAACTAGGGTTGTACCTGCTGATGTGGGTGCCGGTCGCCGCCATCCTGACGTACCTGCTGGCCGGAACCGGGGGACTGGGATCGCGCGAAGCGGTTGCGCTGGCCGTGCCCCTGTGTGTCGTCTATGCGTTTGTTTGCCTGGCGGCCTGGTATTCGTGTAAAGCGACTCCGCTGGAGCACACTGGATTCAACAAGCTGCTGCTGACCCACCTCACGGCCGCCGCGGTGCTGGGAGCGTTCTGGACCTACCAGGCAAAAGAATTTGCGATCGCGTTGGCGCACTTTTGGCCGCGTTTTGCGGGGCTGGACCAGCGCCTGACAAAGGACTACGCACTTCTGTGGGTCACTGGTGTTCTGCTGTACGTTATGTCGGTGACGTTTCATTACGTGCTTTTGGCTGAGCAGGCTTCGCGCGAAGCTCAGGCGCGTGCTCTCGAGTCGCGCATCCTGGCCCGCGATGCCGAACTCAAGGCGCTGAGGGCGCAGGTCAACCCGCATTTTTTGTTCAACTGCCTTCATTCCATCAGCGCGTTGACCACCGCCGATGCCGGCCGCGCCCGCGAAATGTGCATCCTGCTGGCGGATTTTCTCCGCACCACGCTGCGCCTCGGTGGACAAGAGAACATCACTTTGGAAGAGGAACTGGCGCTGGTGCATGGCTATCTCGCCATTGAAAAAGTACGTTTCGGCGCGCGCGTGACCATGGAAGAAGACATGGAGAAAGACGTCACGGGCGTGCTGATTCCGCCGCTGCTTCTGCAACCGCTGGTCGAGAATGCCATCCGGCATGGCATCGCTAACTTACCCGAAGGCGGAGTCATCCGGTTGAGCGCGCATCGCAGCGGCGACGCTGTGACAATTCAGGTGGAAAACAGTTTCGACCCTGATTCGCCGTCGAAGCTGAAAACCGGCCTGGGACTCGACAACATCCGCCAGCGCCTGCGCACGCGTTATGGCGACGATGCCAGCGTCTCGATCCGCACCGAGAACAACAACTTTCTGGTAAGGCTGCGCCTGCCCGCGCAAATCGCAGAAGTCAAAAGCGACGTAGGAGCCGAGGTGCGAGCTGAGGTCAGAGCCGAGGCCAAAATATGACGACCGGCGCCGAGAACAAGATCCGCATTGTGATCGTGGACGACGAAGAACTCGCCCGCCAGATGCTGCGCGAGTTTTTGTCGGCTCATCCCGAGATGGAAATTATCGCCGAGTGCGCCAACGGATTCGAGGCGGTGAAAGCGGTGACCGAGCTGAAGCCCGATCTTTTGTTTCTCGACATTCAGATGCCCAAGCTGGATGGCTTCGAAGTCCTCGAACTGATTGGCGCCGACCGCGCCATCGTGTTCGTTACGGCATTCGACGAGTACGCCATTCGCGCCTTTGAAATCCACGCCGTGGATTACCTGCTGAAGCCGTTCAATGCCCAGCGCTTTGAAACCGCGCTGGTGCGGGCCAGGCAGCGTCTCGGCGGAAAGCTGCCGCCCGCCACCGAACTTTCGTCGAGCGCCCGGCCGCCGGCGCAATATCTGGACCGCATTGTAGTGCGCGACGGCACCCGCGTCACCATCATCCCGGTCGTCAAGCTCGACTACGCCGAGGCCCAGGACGATTACGTCGCCCTCAGCAGCGAAGGCAAGAAACATCTGAAACAGCAAACCATCTCCAGCCTCGAAGCCGCCCTCGATCCCGCGCGCTTCCTCCGCATCCACCGGTCGTATATTGTCAACCTCGAAAAAGTCAGCAAAATCGAGCCCTATAGTAAAGATAACCACGTCGTCGTGCTGAATAATGGAGCGCAGTTGCCCGTGAGTAGGGCGGGGTACGGGAAGTTAAGAGGAGTGCTGGAGGGGAGGGGGTAAAGGGAGAAATCAGCCGAGCAGCCCGCCACTTTGTCATGCTGAGCGGAGTGACTGCTTCGCGAAGCGAAGCAGTCGCGCAGTCGAAGCACCCCATGCGGTTTGCTAACCAACGTTTAGACGGCAACGAGAGAATTCCCTGAGTCGGCGCTGATGAAGTTGAGGTATAGGGGTCCTTCGACTGCGCAAGCCCGGCGCTTCGCGCCGGACCCGCTGCGCTCAGGATGACAATGGGTAAAGAGAAAGTCCCGGTGATCGGCCGGGGCTTAAAGTGGGTACTGACGGTCGTTTGCGAAACATCTACAGAATAACCCGACTGAGGTTAGCGAGACATTAATCTTCGCCAATGTTAGGGCGGCTTCGGCCCACGCGGGCGAGGGCGCCCGCGCCACACGTCAAGATCGGCGGACAAGAGGGCCCGCGCCACACGCTACGCTGCCTGGCTTTTTGCTGCGGCGCGGTCCACCAGCTCCGTACGCGTCCAGGTGTAGCGGATGCGGTGAATCACAGTGATGGTGGAGAGTACCGCGATCAGCCACAGCACCGGCGCCATGCGGTTGAATAAGGCTCCGATGATGACCAGCACCAGCCGTTCGGGGCGCTCCATGAAGCCTACGCGGCAGGAGCCGATCAGGGATTCGGCGCGGGCGCGGGTGTAGCTGACCATGATGGCGCTGATCATGACGATCGCGGTCAGCACGACGTAAAAGAACCGGTCGCCGCGGGCGTAGAACACCAGCAGGCCGAGAAATTGCGAGGCATCGCTGTAGCGGTCAACGACGGAATCGAAAAATCCGCCAAAGCGGGTAACGCGGTTGCTGGCGCGGGCTACGCGGCCATCCACGAGGTCAAAGAAACCGGAGCCGATGATGACCAGTCCGGCGTAGCGGAACATGCGCGCCTGGTTGTCGCCGTTAGCGTAGCCGAACAGGAATGCGGCAATGACGTTGACTACCAGTCCCAGGAAGGTAAGCACGTTGGGATTGATGCGGGCGAGGGCGAGCCAGCGGACGATGGCATCGAGCAGGACGCCGCAGGCGCGGCCAAACGCGGACGTCCAGGTTCGGTTAGTCCAGGTTCGGTTAGCCCCGGTTTTGTTAGCCCCGGTTCTTGGCGTTGTTGCCATTCCTGTTATCCCGCCTTGTTACCCGGCAGCGGCCTCATCGTGGATGGTGCTTAGACGCAGAATTTCCATTTCGCGTTTGCCGTTGGGCGTGACCACGATGGCCGTGTCTCCTACCTTCTTATTGAGCAGGGCGCGGCCAATTGGGGAGCTAGTAGAAATCTTGCCCGAGGCAAAGTCGGACTCTTCGCTGGTCACCAGCTTGTACTCGACTTCTTCATTCTTATCGTTATCGAGAACCCGCACGGTCGAGCCCAGGCCCACTTTGTCGTGGGGAATGTTGTCCATGTTGATGAGCGATAGATCGGCGAGTCGGCGGCCCAACTGGCGCAGCCGGGCCTTAACAAACTCCTGGCGCTGTTTCGCCATGTGGTACTCGGCGTTTTCGCTGAGGTCGCCCAGGGCTACGGCTTTCTTCAGTTCCTTGGGGAGTTCATGGGCCAGCTCATGCTCGAGGACGTTGATTTCGTCCTGCAATTTCCTCTTGATTTGCTCAGTCATGACTTCGTCGGATTATAAACCTCGCGCCTGCAATACACTGCGGCGCAAGGCGGATTGTTTTTCCATTTTGAAGCGAGCTTGGCCGGAGTCGGGACTCATATCGTCTCGAAAACTAAATCAGGCTTGGAATTCTGAGGCGTCCGGGAAGCGCAACTTGGACTTGGACAGCGCCTTGGTAAGCAGATCCTCGATCTGCGACTCTTCGCAGTTCTTCGCCATCGCCAGCTCGCTGACCAGCAGATAGCGGCAGCGCGAGAGCATCTTCTTTTCCCGAAACGAGAGGGGTTTTGACTGGGCCAGGATCAGCAAGCCCTTCAGGACCGAGGCGACTTCCAACAGAGAGCCGGTGCGCATGCGCTCCGAGTTTTCCTTATAGCGGTATTTCCAGTCGGCGTTGTTGTCGCACTCGCCGTCCGTCATAAAATCAACAATTTTCTGGATTTCACCGTTTTTTATGACCCGCCGCAAGCCCACCGCGTCCACGTTGTGGAACGGCACCATCACCTTGAGGCTGCTGGACTTAATCTTCAGGAGGTAGAACTGCTCGACGGTCTCGCCCATAGTCCGGCTGCTGATCTGCTCGATGATTCCGACTCCGTGATTGGGGTAAACGACCTTATCGCCAATGTGGAAGCTGCCGTTACTGCTCAACATGAGGAACCACCTAGGAACGCAGGGGAACAACCGAAGAACAACACTCAACTATTTTATCCCAATTCGAGCCGGGAATGCAATTTAGGAACGGGTTTTCAACAGGTTTGAGATTACTCCCCCAGCCACGCCCCATAGGGCTTGAGGGACTCCACGTGATCGAAGATGATCTTCATGGCCGCGGTGATCGGGATGGCCAGCAGCAGGCCCATTGCGCCCCATAGCACACCCCAAAATAATAGCCCCATAGTCACCGCTAAAGGATTTAATTGCAATCGTTTCCCGAGGAATTTCGGATAGAGAACGTTCATTGCCAGAAGATGCAAGCCAACCACCAACACGATGATGAGGACGAGTTCCTGCGAGTGCAGGTGTCCGAGATCAACAAAAATCGGCGGAACGAGGGCGAGCACTACACCCAGGTAGGGAACCAGGCTGAGGAACCCGCTGACAAATCCTACAAAATAAAAGAAGGGCAGGCCAATCAAACCAAAGACGACCGTCCCCGCCGCACCTATGAACAACCCTATCAATAAGTTACCCACCATGAAGGTGCGAATCATGGAGGATATCAAGCCTAACGTCACGTAAGCGGTATGCCGGCTCTGCATGGGAAACAGCATCACCGTCGTGGAGCGAACATGGCCCTGCCAGGTCAGCATGAAATACACCAGAAACGGCACAAATGACACCGTCAGGATGGCGGAGGTGGCCGAGCCAAAGCCACTCGTCAGAATCTCTGTCCAGTCTCGCGTGGTGCGCACATTCAGGACACCCTTCTGATCGGGGGTAAGTTTCAGGGATTCGGCGTTTTTCTCCAGCGTCTCAGCTTTCTTACGCAAGCGGGCGATGTCGTTCCGAACGCGGTTAGTGTATTTGGGGAGATCCTCCATCAGGGCGCTGGCCTCGTTGTAGGAGTAATAGACGACCCCTGCCAGAGCCCCGAGCAGCAAAAGCAGCGCGATCCCGGCAGCCAGCGCCCGGGGCAGACGGATGTAGGTGAGCGCATCCACGATGGGCGCCAGAATGAAAGCCAGCAGCACGGAGAGGAGCATGACCACCAGCACCGACTCGCCGTAATAGCAGAGCGCGAGGATGCCGCCGATTCCGATGACATTCATCGCCCAGTGGCGCGGGCGCCAAGTCTGCGGCACGGTCATCTCGGAAGGCGCGGGAGCGAGTTTCGCAGGCTGAATTACCTGCTCAGTTGCCATTGTTCCACCAACCAGCCCGCACTATCCTAGCCTAATACGCTGCCTTTTGCGGGATTATTCGTCGTTTCCTGTTCCATTAAGCCCTCTATAATCCGGAGGTGCAATCCGCCGATCCCGCAACCGGGCAGTTCCCTCGCGTTCTCGGACTGGATGTCGGCTCCAAAACCATCGGCATGGCGGTTTCCGACCTTCTCGGCATTACGGCCCAGGGGCTCGAAACCGTGCGGCGGCGGAATAAGCGCGCAGATTTCGCCCAGCTCGAAGAGGTGATCCGAAAGTACGAGGTGCGCGAGATCGTGGTGGGCTACCCGTTGCGCATGAGTGGCGCGGAAGGCATCCAGTCAGAAAAGATGAAGCTCTTCGCGGAAGAATTGCGCAAGCGCTTCAAGCTGCCGGTTCATCTGTGGGACGAGCGCCTGACCTCTGCCGAAGCCAACCGGGTGCTGCGCGATTCGGAGATGTCCATCAAGCGGCGGGGCGAAGTCGTGGATCGGTTGGCGGCGGTGCTGATCTTGCAGAACTGGATGGAGGCGAGAGGGGCTAGCTGGAAGCCGGCTAACTAACAGCAGCGTGGGAAACGAAGTTCCCGGGCTTAGTCCACGTGCTCGCCTTCTTCGGCAAACTTAGTCTCCGGTGGGGGCAGAATGTCGCCCGGGCGCGCCCAGAAAACATAAAGCGTCGGCCACAAGATCACGCTGATGAACAGCTCGACGATCAAGCCGCCGACGATCACGATGGCAAACGGGCGCTGCGAGTCTGATCCAATGTCGTGGGACATTGCCGCCGGCACGAGTCCCAGCGTCGCTACCAGCATGGTCATCATGATGGGCCGTAACCGCAGCGCGGCGCCTTCCTTGGCGGCTTCCCGGGGACTCATGCCGCGGGTGCGCAATTGGTTGATGTACTCGACCAGGATTACTCCGATTTCCACCGACACGCCAATCAGCGCCAAAAAACCCAGCCCTGACGAGACGCTGAAGTGTGTCCCCGTGAGCAACAGGCTCAAGAAGCCCCCCAGCGGCGACAACGCCACCACAGCCAGAATCAGGAACACCCACTTCCAGGAGTTAAACGCGGAATAGAGAATGAACGACATCAGCAACAAAGTGATGGGCACGATGATAGACAGCCGCTTGTTGGCGCGTTGCTGGCTCTCGTATTCTCCGGTCCAGTCCAGATGGTAGCGTTCCGGGAGCGGCACCTGTCGCTCTACCTCGTCGATCGCCTGACGCACGGTGCTGCCCAGGTCGCGGCCGCGCACACTGTACTTGATGGCGATATACCGCGAATTGCCCTCGCGGTAAATGGTGGACGCGCCGTCGTCCATACTGATATGGCAAAGCTGCGCCAGAGACACGCGCTCGCCTGACGATGTGATCAGTCGTATACCCGCGATGTCTTCCACTGTCTTGCGAAATTGGGGTTGGTAGCGGACGGTCAGATCATAGCGTTGTTCGGCAATCAGGATCTGACTTACGGCTTTGCCGCCCACCGCTGTTTCCACTGCATCCTGAATATCGCTCACATTGATGCCAAAGCGGTCGGCCTCCGCCCGATCTACCACCAGATTTACGTTGGGCTGGCCCCGCACCTGAAAGGTCCCCAGGTCTGCAACTCCGGGAATCTTGTTCATCACCTCGGTGATCTCGTTGGCTTTTTGCTCCAGCGTCTTCAAGTCCGTGCCAAAAAGCTTCACCGCCAGCTCGCCCTTAACGCCACTCACTGCTTCTTCCACGTTGTCGGAAATGGGCTGCGAGAAATTCCAGTTCACTCCCGGAAACTCTGCCAGGGCATTGTCCATGGCGGCGATCAAATCGTCTTTGGCTTTGAATTGCTTCCGCCACTGGTCACGAGGCAACAGGTCAACGAAGAATTCTGTGTTGTAAAAGCCGCTGGCGTCGCTGCCGTCATCCGGGCGTCCGACTTGACTGACGACCTGCGTGACCTCTGGGAAGCGCGCCAGGACCAGACGTGCCTGGTTGGCCATGGCAATGCTGCTGGAAGGCCCGGTGCTGGGCGCGAGGGTTCCGCGCACCCAAATCGCGCCTTCGTCGAGGTGAGGGAGAAACTCCGAGCCAATAACCCCGCTAAACACAATGGAGAGCATTGCCACGAGCGCCAACAGGCCTGCTCCCAGCGTCAGCTTCATGTGGTCGAAACACCAATCCAATGTGCTGCCATAGGCGCGGTTTAGCCATGCCAGGGCGGGGTTCTTCCACTCTTTGATGTTGCCGCCCTTAAACAGCAGGCTGCATAGAACGGGCGCGATGACCAGCGCAAAGATCAATGCGCCCAACAGAGCGAAGGCTACCGTCCACGCCATGGGGCTGAACAGGCGGCCTTCAACCCGCTGCAGAGTGAAAATGGGCAGGTAGGAAACAATGATGATGATGCGGGCGAAAAAGACCGGTTTCTGTACCTCGTGAGCCGCGACCGCGATCATCTCCATGAACGATTTTTTTCCATCGCCACTTTCTGCATGGCGGAGAATGTTCTCCACCATGACTACCGAGCCGTCCACCACCATGCCAAAGTCCAGTGCTCCCAACGACAGCAAGTTGGCCGGGATATGCCGCAGGTCGAGCAGGATGGCGGCAAAAAGCAGCGAGAAAGGAATGGTAATGGTGACAATCAGCGCGCTGCGGACATTGCCGAGAAAAAGAAACAGGATCAGCGTGACCAGCAGGACTCCGTTCGTCAGGTTGCGTAGCACGGTGTGCGTCGTGAAGTGCATCAAGTCGCTGCGGTCAAGATGGGGAACCAGTTTCACCCCGGCGGGCAGGGTGTGCTCGTTGAGTTCGGTGATCTTCCTGTGCAAAAACTTCAGGGTGGTCTCGGCCTGCTCGCCTTTTCGCAGCAGGAGAATGCCTTCGACCACGTCAGGATCATCCGTGATGTTGCCATCCGAATGGCGAATCGCTTTGCCAAGTTGTCCTAAACGGACCCTGGGCGCCTGGGTAACGTAGCCGATATCACGGACCCGGACCGGAGTTCCATTCTGCACTTTGAGGACAGTCGCCGCGATGTCGTCGGTGGTCTGCATCAGGCCGACGGCGCGAACGTTCAACGCCTGCTCACCGCGCTCGATGAAGCCTCCTCCGGCATTGGTGTTGTTCGACGCTAGCGCTTGTTCCACCTGCGACAAAGAGAGCTGGTACGAAACCAGCTTGCCGGGATCGATTTGCAGCTGGTATTCGCGCGTCGGTCCGCCGAACGGATTCACCTCCACCACGTTCGGAACGGACTTCAACTGGTTTTTCACGTACCAGTCGTTGAGCGTTTTCAACTCCATCACGTCGTATTTCGGATTGACGCTCTGCAGGGTGTAGAACATGATCTGGCCGGTGGGGCTCGAGTCCGGCCCAATTGCGGGGTTCACGCCCTGCGGCAGAGTTATTTCTCCCAGACGATCCAGCACTTCCTGGCGGGCATTGAAGGTGGTTACGTCGTCGTCGTAAATGATCGTGATGACGGACAGGCCGGCCAGGGAAACCGACCGCAGGTGCGTCAGGTGTGCAACTCCGTTCAGCTGCACTTCCAGCGGTACAGTAATCTGCTGCTCAACTTCCTCTGCGGCGTGACCCGGCCACTGGCTGATGACCTGGGCATAGGTGTCCGCGACGTCGGGATAGGCCTCGATCGGCAGGCGATGGAAGGAGAGTGCTCCCCAGAGAAACAGCAACAGACTAAGCGCCAGCACCGTGATGCGGTTGCGCAGCGCAAAATTGATGATGCCGCCAATCAATCTTTTTTCTCCGCCACGGCGGTGGAAAACGCCAGCGCGTGCACTACAACCTGGTCGCCGGGTTTTACGCCTGTGCTTACTTCCTGCATGCCATCCGCAGTCACGCCCGAGGTTTGAACGGCCACACGCCGAAAACGATTCCCGCCCTCCTGGCGGAAGACCCAGTCTTTGTCCTGCAGGCGCATAACTGCCGTGCCTGGGACAACAATGCGCTCATGCAATTTGCGGGATTCAAATGTGGCCACGGCAAACATACCCGGACGCAGCGAACCGTCCGCATTAGGCAGCTCCACGCGCACTTTGGCCGAGCGGGTGCTGGGATCGAGAATGCGGGAGATATTCGCAACCGCGCCGTGGAATCTGCGATCGGGGAAGGCGTTCAAGCGAATCTCTGCGGTGTCGCCCAGGTTTACTTCTCCCAGATCGTTCTCATACACGTCGCAAACCACCCACACTTGGCTAAGGTCGGCAATGGTGAACAGATTGGGTGTGTTGTCGAGGCTTTTGATTCCCTCGAATCCCGAGACGTTCTGCTCCACAATCGTGCCTGAAACCGGAGCTCGCAAATCAATCAGTGAGCCGGGATGGGCCGGATCTCCGCCCAACACACGAACCCGCTGCTCGCTGGCCGCCACATCAACATTGACCTTGTTTTCCGCGGCTTCCGCGGCCTCCAGATCTTTTTGTGGCGTAGCGCCATGCGCGTACAATACCTTCACCCGCTCCAGCACCTGGCGCGAGAGTACTTCCTCTGCGACCGCTTTCTGATAGTCGGCCACCGCAGCACTCAGGTCCGGGCTCGAAATCACCACCAGTGATTGCCCCTTCCTGACGGAATCGCCGAGGCGGACTTTCAGTTCGACCACCCGGCCTGATCCGAGGGACGTCACACGGATGGCACGGGTGGCATCGGGATTCACGGTCCCATTGGCAGTCAGCCTGGAAGGCAGAGCGCGGGTCAATACTGGTGCCAGCTTGAATTCCTGGGGATGAGCAACCTCATAAACTCCTGCTTCCGGAGTAACTTGTGGCCGGGCGGCATCGGACTGGGAATTACGCGAACAAGCCATCCCGGCAAGCAAGGCAACGAGCAGGAACACGCCCGCCGCGGCACGCGCTTCATCATTCATAGTTTCCATCTTCGTGAGATCGTCGCGATCTCTCTGTCAGGGTCGTTCACAGGAAAGCGCGGTCCTTGAGCGAGGACCGTACCGCTCGCGCCGTTCTTGCAGGCCGAGTCTTAGCATTTCTGGTTGGAATTAGATTACTACACGCAAAGGGATTTCGCCCATGCCATCAGGGCGGAAGGTGATGTGTCTATTGCTCCAGAAAAACACAAAGGAACACCCAGGAGACTCAGGATTCACATTTCTACTTCATCTCGGCCAGCGCTTTGGTCACTTCCTGAATGTCGGGGACGACGGGGATGTCGTAATTCTTATGCCAGGCGAGTTTGCCGTCGCGGTCAATGATGGAAATGGCGCGACCGGTGATTCCCTTCTCTGCCAGATACACGCCATACTTAGCCGCCACCGCGCCGCGGGGAAGAAAGTCGGCGAGTAACGGATATTTAATTCCCATTTTTTCGGCGTAGGCTTTGTGTGACCAGACGCTGTCCACGCTGATGCCGAGCACCTCGGCGTCCAGTTGGCCGAATTGCTGCATATCGTTGACGAAGCAGGCGTGCTCCTTGGTGCAGACCGGGCTCCAATCGAGGGGATAGAACACCAGCACCACCCGCTTCTTGCCGCGAAAATCGCTCAGCTTCACATCCTGCTGGTTCTGGTCCTTCAGGGAAAACTCCGGCGCAGGCGCGCCCACAGTTGCTGACATAACTCCTCCACTAAGACAGCCTTCGAAATACAGCTTTTCAGAATTTGGATACGCCCTATCATAACCGTTGTTTGGTCGTTCGTCGTTGGCCGTTCGTCATCGGCCAACGGCATGCGACTAAGAACCAACCGCCGCTCCTCATCTAGAATGTGCTCAGTGCGCGCATTTTTCACAATGCTTCTGCTCGCCGTAGTCGCCGCGGGCGGATGGCTTTATTGGGCGCTGTGGATGCCGGTTGCGCCTGCAGGGCAGCAGTTCGTCTTGCTGCCGGCCGGATATTCCACGCGCCGCATCGCTGGCGAACTGCAGTCGGCTGGCGTGATTCGCAGCGGGGACGCGTTCATCCTGTGGCATCGCCTGCACCATCAGCACACGCTCAAGGCGGGTGAGTACCTGTTCGATCAGCCGGCCAGCGCGCGAGATGTTCACGACCGCCTGGCACGGGGCGACGTTTATGTTCACGCGGTGGTGATTCCCGAGGGCTACGACATGTTCGACATTGCCAAGGCCGTTCAGGATGCCGGCCTCGGCTTCAGCCAGGATTTCCTGCAAGTCGCCATGTCGGATACAGCGTTGATTTCTGATTTCGCGCCGGATGCGAAGAGTCTGGAGGGCTTTCTGTTTCCGAACACCTACGAATTTACCCGCGCGCAGAGTATGCCGGAGATGGCCGCCGCGATGGTGAAACAGTTCCGGCAGGTGGCGCGGGAGATTGGACTTGTGCCCGAGAAAGGCACGAATGCCCAGCCGCAAAATATCCAAAAGATTGTTGCTCTGGCATCCATCATCGAGAAAGAGACCGCCGCGCCCGAGGAGCGTCCCGCCGTGGCCAGCGTGTATTACAACCGCCTGGAAAAGAAAATGCCGCTGCAAGCCGATCCCAGCGTGATCTACGCCGAGCTTTTGGGTGGCGCCTACACCGGCGCGCTGCACCACGCCGACATGCAATTCGATTCCGCCTACAACACCTACACCCACGCCGGACTTCCGCCCGGCCCCATCGCCAATCCGGGGAGAACGTCGCTTGAAGCGGCCATGCACCCCGCGGTCACCGGGTACTACTACTTTGTGAGCAACGGCAACGGCCACCACAAATTTGCCCATGACCTGGAAGAGCACAACCGCAACGTGGCGGCGTACCGGAGAGTGGCGAACGGCCACAAGCCATAGGATTCGGTATCGACAATTATTTTGTCGGAGATCTTGCGTGGCGCTCAGGGGCTAAGCCCGTGCTGATTTGGGGGGCTTTACGCGGCGCTGAAGCGCCGCTCTTCCACGGCATTACAGGCATTTTGTTTTGCAGACTGTGACGCCGAGCCCCCAAGGCCATTTATGAAATCAGCTATTGATGTGTACGCGCGGCCATAAGAGATGTAGGCTGGATTAGATGAGAACTATCATTGACATTCCCGATCCCATCTACCGGCAGCTCAAGGCCAAAGCGGCCTCGCAGGGCTGCTCGGTTAAGGAACTGATCTTGCGGGGGATTGGGTCAGGATTAGGTGGCAACCCCGGAAAAGAGTCGGTCTATCGAGTGAAGTTGCCTCTGATAAGAAGCAAGAAGCCGGGATGGTTGAAGCTCACCAATGCTCAAATCAATGAGATCCTATTTCCCTGACATCAACGTGTGGATGGGAAATTTGCCGCATCCCGCTTGGCATATACTCATCTAAGGAGAAAATAACGCACGTCCCACAATGTCTTCTAACCGCCGCCATCTTTTAGTTTTGCTCCTTGCCGTCATGCCGCTCACCGGCTGTTTGTTCCGCTCGCGTGTCGTCGAACAGCCGGTCAGCAGCCTGCCGCTGCGAACTTCGACCCAGCAAGAATTGATTGACTTCGTTAACACCCAAGCCGCCAAAATCCAAACCATGCAGGCCACCGTGGATATAGACACGGAGGTGGGTGGAGTGAAGAAGGGCAAGGTGACCGACTACAAGGAGATTCGGGGATACGTGCTGGTCCGCCAGCCAGCCATGCTGCGCATGATCGGGCTCTACCCGGTGGTGCGCAACAAAGCATTCGACATGGTGAGCGATGGGCAGGACTTCCGTTTGTATCTCCCCGCGAAAAGCCGTCTGGTGGTCGGACGCAACGACCTGGAGACGCACAGCTCCAACCAGCTAGAGAACCTCCGCCCGCAGGCGATTTATGACGCTTTGCTGTTGCAGCGCATTGACCCACAAAATGAAATCGCGGTGATGGAAAATGACACCCGGCTGGTCACCGACGCCAGAGGCCACAAGGCAGCCCAGGCGGATTACGTGATCGACGTGGTGAGCAAGAAAGACGCCGGGTGGTTTCTTTCCCGCAAGATTGTGTTCAGCCGCACCGACCTTCTGCCGCATGGGCAGCTCACCTACAGCGACGATGGAAATCTGGCCACCAAAGCGCGCTACGATGACTACAAAGATTACAACGGAGTCAATTTTCCTTCGCAGATCGAAATCGTGCGCCCGCAGGAGGAATACGACATCATCCTCAACATCGTGAAGCTGGAGCTGAATCTTCCGCTGACCAACGATCAGTTCATGCTGGAGATTCCCCCCGGCACGGAAACCGTGCACCTGGGCACGCCAAGAAGCAGTTCTTCCGCGGTGCGGCAGGGTGAGAATCGGCAGCCGTTCGCCAATCCGGCGCCCTGACCACAACCATGATGAATAAAATGATCGTTGCCAACCTGCTGCACCGGCCCATCCGGTCGCTCATCAGCGTGGTCGCCATCGCCCTGGAAGTAACGCTGATTCTGCTGATCGTGGGCTTGTCGCTGGGAATGCTGAACGACGCCCGGCAGCGTCAGGCGGGCATTGGCGCCGATGTCATCGTGCAGCCGCCGGGATCGTCATTCATGCAGGGACTGTCGGGGGCGCCGGTTTCGGTCAAGGTGGCGGGCGTGGTCGGAAAGCTTCCTCACGTAGTGGCTGTCTCGCCGGTGATCTGGGTGGTTGCAACCACAGGCGCGGTGGAAGTGATCTACGGCATCGACTTGCCCAGCTTTCAGGCTCTGGGCGGCCCGTTTCGCTATCTTTCCGGAGGACCTTTCAGCGGCCCCAACGACGTGCTGGTGGATGACTACTTCGCAGAAGGGAAGCACGTCAAGGCCGGCGACAGCCTCCAGATTCTGAATCATGATTTTCGCATCGCCGGCATCGTGGAACATGGCCGGGGTGCGCGCAAGTTTCTGCCCATGGCAACGTTGCAGGACTTGATCGGCGCGCAAGGCAAGGCATCGGTCTTTTATGTAAAGCTCGACGACCCGGCGAACGCCGACGAAGTGGTGCGCGAAGTCAAAAATGTGCCGGGCATGGAGGGCTATTCAGTCCGCTCCATGCGTGATTATCTATCCATGATGACGCCCACCAATTATCCCGGCCTGTCCACGTTTCTCGATGTCGTGATCGGCATTTCGGTCATCATCGGCTTCATTGTGATTTTCCAGGCCATGTACGCGGCGGTAATGGAGCGCACTCGAGAGATTGGAATTCTGAAATCCATGGGCGCTTCGAAGCTCTACATCGTGAACGTAATTTTGCGGGAGACGGTGTTACTGGCGATTGCGGGCATTGTTGTGGGAGTGCTCTTCAGCCTGGCAGCCCGCGCCGGAATCGTGAACCGTTTTCCGACGCTACGGGTGATCGTCAGTGGCGGGTGGATTCTGCGTTCCACGGTAATCGCAGTCATCGGCGCCGTTCTCGGCGCGCTCTATCCCGCTTACAAAGCCGCGCAGAAGGATCCCATCGACGCGCTGGCGTACGAATAACAAATCAGAGCCGGCAACGCGGCGAAGTCGCAGGCTGTGGCCTATCCGATCAGATAGCGCAACTAGTCAATCAGATAGAGAAGTGCGCCATCAGGAGAAGCGAAAGCCGTCGTCTTCCGAAGGCGCTGCCCTGTGCAGTTCGTCTTGGTCTGACGAATGCCTGTCTGAATCTCAGACTACATGACAAGTTACTGGTCCCGGATTTGCTGATGCAGAGGTCTTGACGGCGGCCGCATCGAAAACGCGGCCGTCTTCGGTTCGTGTTTAGCCAACAGACACATTAAACCCGGGCGGTTCCCCGGATTGGTCAATAGGAGGAAACATGCTTACGAAAGGGATTGATGTCTCGCATCACAATGGAGTCGTGGATTGGGGGCAGGTGGCCGGCAGTGGCGTTGCGTTCGCATACGCCAAGGCTACGGAAGGCATGAACACCCAGGATGCGCAGTTTAACGCGAACTACTCCGGCATGCGGCAGAACAACATCTTGCCCGGCGCATATCACTTTTTTCATCCCGAGGTTGACGCCCAGGCTCAGGCCGCAAACTTCCTCCAAATGGTCACGCAAGTGTCCGCCGGTGATTTACCTCCTGCGTTGGATGTCGAAATAAATGGCGGGCAAGACGCGAACACCATCGCCGGCGCCATCCAGCAATGGCTGGACAAGATCGAGCAGACTCTCGGCCGCACTCCGGTGATTTACACTTCGGCCAGCTTTTGGAACGCCAACCTTCCGCCCGGCAACGCCTTCGCAAGATACCCGCTTTGGGTTGCGCACTACACCACCAATCCGGCCCCGCATATTCCTAATGGTTTTCCCGGATATGTTTTCTGGCAGTACAGCCAATCCGGAACTGTGCCGGGAATCTCGGGATCTGTGGACGTCGATTGGTTCAACGGAGACATGAACGCTCTTACCCAACTGGCAGGCTCCTAGTTATCATTCATGACATGGCAGTCCCGCTGAGTTTTTCCCGGGGTTGGCGTCAACACCTGAGCGTTCTGGCTTTTGCCTTGCTGGTTGCGGTTCCTTCGGCCGCAGGCACTGCTCAAACAATCAGCCTTCCCGCGCCAGGAAAAACCGCTCGCGTCGCGGGTCATCTCCGGGGCCTCGACGATCGTTGCGATTTCACTTTTGACGCAGCCGCAAACACCAGGCTAAAACTGGATATCACCGGTCCCGGCCCGATGCGCTGGATGATTACGTTTCCCTCCGGCAAGAAAGATGGCGCTCCAGGCGGCGGCAGTCTAGAACTGCTCCTCACCGAAACAGGAAGCTATCTTCTTACTGTCAGCGAGAGTTCGATGGGAGAAGCATGGCGGAGCAAGTTTAAGATCGTGATCCACGTTGATAAATGACCCATGCATCGAGGACACGTGAATCCTGCACTTCTTTCGGTGAGTATCAGTGATGATAGATGGTGGTTTGCAGATGATAATTCCGCCAATCGAACCAATAATCCTTTAGCACCGGTATTTGGCGCAGACACTTGCCGGCTGCCGAGCCAGCGCTGGCGCAGCCCCGGAAAGTCCATTCGCTTCCGGAGGTCGCATCGGTCAACGTCCAGGGTCCGATGCCGGTTTTGCGGAAGAACTCCACATCCGCTCCATCAACGCGGCTGACGAATGCGCGCACCGACTGGCCATCCGGCCCCACCACCAGCAGAATCGGAGTTCCTCCCAAGCGATCCTGGATCGGCGCCTGCGCGAGGAGAGCAGCAAGGGGATATGCGCGGCTGACTCCGCCGACGTCAAGTCCGATGATGACGTCCCGGGATTGCAGCGGAGTTCCCGGAAAGCTGATTACGGCCGGCAGTTTCTGTACCTTCGGCTCCCAATCGCTTTCGTATTGACTGGCATACTGTGCTGCCGGCGCCAGAACCTGGCCGGCGGGGTTTTCGGCCTGCCAAAGCCCGAATGTTAATTCATCATAGGGAGCAAGTTGGAGCGACTGGCCCTTAAGCGCGCCGTAAATGGCTTTTCCGCTGGCCTGCTGCCACCAACTCCCCGTCTCGTCATCGCGCATCAGAAAATTTTGGTTGTTGATTCCCGCCAGCCGGAAATGCAAGGCGCGTCCGCCCACCGTTCGTTTCCACACCAGACCGGTGTGACAGAGCGTTCAATAAGTGACGGCAATAGGCACGCCGCCCACGACATCGTTCAGCACATGATGGTATGCCATCAGGTAGATGGGAAACGCGCGAGCCTCATTGCCAAGGCTTACCGACAGCACCATTTGGGAGATATCCAGCTTGCTGCGCGCCGCCGATTCGAATCCCGGTGCGGTTAGAGGATGGAACATCCACTCAAAGTAGTCCACTCGCGCCATTACAGCGGCGGCGCAGACGAGACAAACACCGAGGCCGAGCAGAACCTGCTTCACGCGAGAGGAGCGCCGCCAGAGCACTAAGGCCAACGCAAACGCTGTCGCCGCGGCAATGAGCGTGTACGCCGGAGCCTGTTGCCGGAGAGCGATGGCTAAGCTAAGCGCGCCTGGGGTTTGTGCACGGAACGGCTGGATGATCCAGGCGGGAATGAAGAAAAGTAGCAGGGCGGCCAGTACGGCGAGCACAAACAGAATTTCTGCGAGACCGTCGTTCCTCGCGGGAGTCCGAGCTGTTGTGGTCAAATCAGGCATTCGCAGATCGCGATTGGGAAGCAAGTGATTGTAGCGCGCAATCGTCAAACCCTCAGGATCATCACTTCGGTGGCTTTTATGAGAGCGGCGGCAGTCTGCCCGGGCTTTAACTGCATCTCGCGTGCGGAACGCGCAGTGATAATCGATGTGATTTGCTGGCCGCCAATCGAAATCTCTACTTCTGCCATCAGACCGCTAATCCGAACCGCATCGATTCGTCCCACCAACTGGTTCCGTCCACTGCAGCGGCGGACGACCTGTTTGCGTTCTTTCTCCGTTCGGCCCCGCGTCCTGAAAAGCAGCCGGTCCAGCTCACTCTGCGGGATACGGTGATGCCCTCCGGCGGTCTGGACGCTGCGAATCTTCTTCCTGTAAATCCACTGCTTGATGGTGGGAAAGCTCACTCCTAGCTGCAAAGCCGCGTCACGGAGCTTCAGCAAGTCTTCGGTTTTCCGTCCGGATTTGCCGTTCCTTTTCATCGGGACGAATCGTACAGTCAAAGCACAGAACGGTCAACAAGCAGCATTCTGGGGCATGTTTAAGCGAGAGAATTACCTGTCGCCGGCACCCTGCACTTCGAAACCGTAGCTCCTCAACGCTTCGGCGATGGCAGCCGTCTTGACGAACGCCACGAACCGCCGCGCGGTGTCCTTATTCTTTGACGAGCCGAGAATAACGCATGCTTGTTCGATAGGCGGGTATTCACTGGCAGGAACCGCAGCGTAACGTCCTTGGTCCTTCATGTTTGGAGATAAGGCCAGTGACAGAGCGACGATGCCCACTTCAGCCGAGCCCGACACAACGAATAACGCTGTCTGTGAGATGTTTTCGCCCAGCACCAACTTGTCTTTCACTTTTTCATAGACGTTTTCCTTCTGCATGGCCGCGACAGCGGCCTGCCCGTATGGGGCGTGTTGTGGATTGGCGATGGCGATCTTCTGGATCGAAGGGTCAAGAAGAGCCTGCAGGCCACGGCTCAGATCAAGTTTTGACTCCTTTGGAACCCAGATCACAATCTTGCCCTTTGCATACTGGTAGTAGCTTGCCGGCTCTGTCAATCCGGCAGCTTCCAGTTTCTTGGGGTAGTCGAGGTTAGCGGAAAAAAATATGTCAAAGGGAGCGCCGTTCTCAATCTGCTGGAAAAAGTTGCCGGACGAGCCGTAAATGAGCTTCACGCTCTTACCCGTTTGCTTTTCGAACTGGGCGGCCACGTCTTGCATGGCAAATTGAAGGTCCGCAGCCGCCGCCACAGTTATTTCCTGTGCCAGAGATAGCTGAGAAATGAGGCCAACGAGAACCAGTATCAGGCTCGGTCTCCGGACGCTCAAGGGTTTTATCATCGCATCACACGAAGAATCATCACTTCTATTACTTGTCTCTATTACTTGCCCAGCGCCACTCAGTATAGCCCACAACGGCTTCGTAAAAGTCTATAACTGCATCATTATGGACAGTAGAACTGTCCATGATATACACTTCTGATTCTTTCAAACTCATTCATGTGGAGGCCCCATGCGTAATGCTGTTCTCCTGACGGTAGCGGGGGTTCTTTGTCTTTCATCAACGTTAACCTTTGCCCAGGATAGTCTCGCTGCGTTGGTTGCTACGCCCGACCCAAAAGGACAAACGAGCACGGGAAGTTCCTCGACCACGACAACCGCAGCGACTCAGCAAGAGGGTTTCTTTCACGATTGGTTCACCATGGTATCCGAAACGCAAGCTGAACAGCCTCACTGGATCACTCCCGTCGCCACGACGACTCCGCGGCTCGAACAGGAATTTCGGTACGACGTGCAATGGCAGACTCACAACAGCGGCGTCACTACGGACAACTATGGCGTGAGCAAGGGTCTGGAAATCATCCCGGCAAAGAATTGGGAGGTCATCCTGGCTGTGCCTCCCTACATTGTAAACAACCCGGATTCTCCCAAAGATGGATTCGGCGATTGGCAGTTCCTCGTCAAATATCGAATCGCTGCGGCAAACGAAGAGCACGGGAACTACATCCTGACCGCCTTCTTCCAGACGAGTTTTCCTACTGGGCAGAACCAGGAAGGCGCGCTGAACACAATCATCACACCCACCATCGCCTACGGAAAAGGGTTCAAGAATCTTGATGTCCAGGGAACCTTCGGGGGCACCCTGCCCACGGGAAACGCAGCGTCGATCGGACACAATCTGCTGTGGAACAACACGGTTCAGTACAAGGTCTTCAAGAAAATTTGGCCGGAGATGGAAGTCAACTTCAACCATTACTACGGCGGCAACAACGCTGTTGTCCCGACCGCCCACCCCGGCAAGACATTGGTATATCTCACGCCCGGACTCGTGCTCGGCAGGTTTCACTTGTGGGATCGTTTAGGGTTCACCGTCGGCGGGGGATTCGAGATCGCCGCAACGTCGTTCCATCCCACAAACCACATTCCCATTCTGTCGGTACGCTTTCCGTTCTAGGCGTGACGCGAGCAACCAACATCCTGGCGCCAGTATCCAACCTAAAAAGAGGCTTGTTACTGAGGTGATTTGCCGGCCTCAATGTTCGATACTGTATAATCCACCGCAGCGGGATTCACCACTGACTGCGAAATGCCAGGACTAAGAGATTGCAGGATTAACGCCGGCAGATGGCGCACTGCGCTGATCGTCGTTGCCATTTGCTCGTTGACCTTCAGTCTCGCGACCCGTTTTGCAGTTTCATCCGCTGCTGCGTCACACACGGCAAAATCCGTTGACCGTCGAGCCGTCGAACCCATGCGGCAGCACCTCAATCGGGATGCCGCCCGGTGGAGCGCACCAAGCGCCAGTTTCAGTATCCTGGCGCCCGCTGTTCTGGAATCCCATGTGACTCCGGCGGGACCCAGACACACGACCCGCCATTTCGATCAGAGCCTGTACAACAGGCCCCCTCCTGCGTCTGATTCTCTCCTTATAATTGCTTGTGATTTTTCTTAGCTCGTAAATCTATACTTAGTTTCGGCTGGTTCGGCGTCCTGATCGTCGCGGGTTTCTTGCTCTGATGGCGACTTGGCGGCGCGGATAATCCCAGCCGGTTGAGGTCCCATAGAGAGTCCGGAAAGAGGATTCGCATGGCTCTTGAGCCTGCTCTCCAAGTCGAGCAGCTTGATGCGCTCCGGGGTTTAGACACCTGCACCGTCTCGAACGCGATCGAGACCTTTGCGGTAAGGCTGCGGAATACCGGCTTCGCCGACGCCCGCATTCGCTGCATGTTCAAAGATCTCCCCCCCCTGGTGGGCTACGCGGCCACAGCCCGTCTTCGCAGTGGCGAGCCGCCCATGACTGGACGCTCTTACCACGACCGTGCCGACTGGTGGAACAGCATACTCCAGGTGCCTCCGCCACGAATCGTGGTTTTGGAGGATCTGGACAAACCTCCGGGTTTGGGAGCCTTTCTGGGAGATATGCATGCGGCGATTCTAAAGGCACTCGGTTGCGTCGGGTATGTGACCGGTGGCGCCGTGAGAGAACTGCCGCGTGTGCGAGATCTTGGACTGCAGCTATTTGCGGGCAACGTGGCGGTATCCCATGCCTACGCCCACATCTTCGACTTTGGATCGACGGTTAAGGTGGGTGGGCTGGAAGTGAACCCGGGGGATCTTTTGCACGGGGACCGCCACGGTCTGCTGACTGTTCCGAAGGAGATTGCAGCAGAGATTCCTGCAGTCGCGGCCAAACTGCAAAAGGCGGAAGAAAAGGTCATCGACTTTTGCCGCTCGCAGGAGTTTTCCGTGGATAAGTTACGTCACGCGCTTAAAGAACTGGGTTAGGGAGATTCGAAGTGGGTGTGAAATTCAAAAGGCATGTAGCATCCTTCGATTTCGCTCTGCGCGGGCTGGCGAGGACGCCCCCGCCTACATTGGCGGTCCTGGGCATTACCGCGATGCTGGCGCTCGGACTGTCATCGTGCAGCGGCGGACGCAATCAGAGGGTTGAGGCGAATTCTCAGGTGGTCACGGTAGGGGTGACCAATGTGGTCAAGAAAACGCTTAGCCGGCAAATTACTTTGTCCTCCGAATTAGTGCCTTTCCAGGAGATCGACGTTTACGCAAAGGAATCCGGCTACGTGCAGAAATTGGATGTCGATTATGGGACACGGGTAAAGGCAGGCCAGGTATTGGCCACTCTGGAAATCCCCGAACTGCAGGCGCAGTTGCAGGAGGATCAAGCCGAGATCAGGAACGCGATGAACCAGGCGAGCCGGGCAGAGAACGAACTGAAGCGCTACGGGGCGCAGTATAACGCTCTGCACTTGGAATACACGCGATTGAACGGAGTATTCGAGACGCAGCCCGGCATCGTCGCCCAGCAGGAAGTGGACGATGCCCAAGGCAAAGACCTTGCGGCCGCCTCTCAAGTTGACGCAGGAAAAGCGGCGCTGGAGGCTTCCCAGAGCCAATTGGCCGCGGCCAAAGCAAAGCTGGTTCACGATCAAACACTCTACGACTATTCCAGAATTACGGCGCCCTTTTCGGGAGTGGTCACCGAGCGTTACGCGAACCTCGGCGCGCTGGTGCAGGCAGGAACAAGTTCGAGCACACAGGCGATGCCGATTGTTCGGTTGTCCCAGGATGACTTGTTCCGATTAGTGATTCCGGTTCCAGAATCCTATGTCCGCTACATCCACATCGGCGATCACGTTGACGTTCGCGTGCCCTCGCTGAACCGGACTTTTCCTGGCAAAGTTGCCCGCTTCTCCGTGGACGTGAGGGAAGACACGCGCACCATGCACACGGAGGTGGATGTCGCGAATCCCCAACGAGTGCTGATGCCAGGCCTTTATGCCGAAGCAGAAGTCGGGCTCGACCAAATAGAGAACGTTCCGACGGTGCCCTTGCAGGCCGTAAATCACGAGGGCAATAAAACAACTGTTTTTGTGGTGAATCATGCCGGGGAACTGGACGACCGTTCGGTCCAGCTTGGACTGCAGACGACCAGTGACGCGGAAGTCATTTCCGGACTAAACGAAGGAGAGCAAGTCGTGGTCAGCGACCGCAGCGGGCTGAAACCCGGTCAAAAGGTTCACCCGCAAGCGGTGGCGGTGATGCAGTACCAGGAGCAGAACGCGCAGTAGAGGGGAAATCCCCACCCTGTCGCAAAGAACGCGACAAGGATGGGGCACCCGACTGAATTTTGGGATCAGCGTAATTGGATAAAAGTTTATGCCAGGGTTTTCAATCCGCAATCCGTACTTCATTATCGTGATCTGCCTGGTGCTCCTGGTAATTGGCGTGACCAGCATTGCGCGGATGCCGGTGGATTTGTTCCCCCCCATCAACCTGCCGGAGGTGGTGGTGGCCACTTTTTACTCCGGCATGCCACCGCAGGATATCGAAACCGATATCACTGACCCTCTGGAGCGTTTCTTCACGCTGGCTGCCGGGGTCGATCACATGGAGTCCCGCTCATTGCTGGGCGTGAGCATCATCCGGGTGTACTTCCAGCCTGGGACAAGCCCTGATGCCGATGTGACTGAACTGTCGAACCTGGCGCTGGCAGACCTAAAGCGCCTCCCACCGGGAACCTTGCCCCCGGTAGTGTTGAAATTCGATGCCTCCAGCCTGCCGGTGGCGCTCGTCACCGTCAAAGGAGAAGGCCTCAACGAAACTCAACTCCACGACTATGCGCAGTTTCAGATCCGCAACCAGATCGCGGTTGTGCCGGGCGCCGAGATTCCCGGCGTGTTTGGCGGCACCTACCGGCAGATCATGGTTTATGTGGATCCGCTCAAGTTACTCTCCCGTCAATTGAGCCCGATGGACGTGGTGGGAGCGGTCAACGACTCCAACCTTATTCTTCCGGCTGGCGACGTAAAGATGGGTCCTTACGATTACTTCGTGTATTCCAACAGCCTGGTGGACAACATGGACCAGTTGGATCAGGTGCCGCTCAAAATCAAAGGACACTCCTGGGTTACGGTCGGCGACGTTGGCAAGGCAGAAGATGCTCACGGGATCCAAACCAACATAGTGCGCATTGACGGCCAGAAATCCGTGTACATCCCCGTGCTGAAGCAGGGCGGCGACACCAACACCATCGCCGTGGTGGACGGCCTGCGCACACTCACCAAACATCTGTATGACATTCCCAAGCAGATGGCTACGAGCATCGTGTTCGATCAGTCGGTGTACGTGAAGGAAGCAATCCAGACCGTGCTGCACGAAGGGTTTTTGGGGCTGATTCTCACCAGCCTGATGATCCTTGTTTTTCTCGGCAGCTTTCGCGCCACGTCGGCCGTCCTTCTTTCTATTCCTCTGTCTGCGCTGGCGGCGTTTGTGGTGCTGGCTTTGATGGGCAGTACAGTAAATACGATGATCTTGGGCGGGATGGCGCTGGCTTTCTCGCGTGTGATCGACAATTCGGTAATTTCTTTGGAGAACATCTACCGCCATCTGGAAATGGGCGCCGCGCCCATGGTCGCCGCCGAAGTTGGCGGTGCGGAGGTGAACCTGGCTGTGCTCGCGGCTACCCTGGTGGATGTGGTCGATTTCTTTCCTGTCATTTTTCTGTACGGCGTAGCCAAGTTTCTGTTTTCCGCCTTAGCTTTGGCTTTTTGCCTCTCGCTACTGGCTTCGTTCGTCGTCGCCATGACGGTGATTCCTTTGTTCTGCTCACGATTCCTGAAGGCTGTACCTCCCACGGCCGTGCATCAGCATGAGGAATACGAAGTTGAGCCGGAGCAAGCGCTGAGCCAGTCGCGGATGGACAGGTTGAATGCCGCCTTCAACCGAGGGTTCAACAAGGTCCTGGATTATTACGAGTACTGGGTGAGGCGGGCGCTGAAACGCCCCGGCCTCACCGTGGCGGCGCTGATGGGGGTTTTCCTGGTCAGCCTGGCGATTTATCCCCTGCTGGGTTTAGCGTTCTTCCCGAAAACCGATGCCGGCCAGTTCACGATCAATCTGAAGGTTCCGACCGGCACCCGCATCGAAGTGACCGATCAATACGTCGCCCAAGTGGAAGACTTGATCCGTCATACCGTGGAACCGAAGGACCTCAAGCTGATCGTGTCGAATATTGGCGTGGTCCCGGATTTCTCCGCTTTGTACACCACCAATTCCGGCGCCTATACCGCGACTGTTCAGGTGCAGTTAAACGATTCCCACCGGCTGAGCAGTTTCGACTACATGGACCGGGTTCAGAAACGGATGGCGAATCAGTTTCCAGACATTCGGACATTCTTTTCCAGTGGCTCGATGGTGGACGCTATTTTGAACGCCGGCATGCCGGCGCCGATTGACGTGCAAGTAAGCAGCTCCGACTTGAAGCAGATTTACGGCATCGCGCAGAACCTGGCCACGCAAATTCGGCAGGTACCCGGAGTGGGCGAGGTTTACATTCCCCAGGACATGAATTATCCGGCACTGAGCCTCGATGTTGACCGGGTGCATGCCGGAGAGTTGGGTCTTACGCAGAAGGACGTGGTGGACAACGTAATCACGGCGCTCAATTCCAACTATATGATCGCTCCCAATTACTGGGTGGATCGTAAGAGCGGCAACGATTATTACCTGACCGTGCAGTTCTTCGAGAAAGGTGAATCCGCCATTCACAACATGGCTGACTTCGGACAGATTCCCCTGCGAGATCCGGGCGACGCTGCGGGGATGAGCTGCGGCCCCACCGGCGCGGCTAAGGCTGGGGCCACGCACCCGGCATGGGCCTGCGGGGGAGAAGGCAGACCGATTACGGTCCTGAACAATGTGGTGAACGTAAAACAGATCCAAACTCCGACCGAGGTTGACCACTATCAAATTCAGCGAGCCATGGACGTCTATGTAACCCCGTCCGGAGAAGACCTGGGCCGCGTCACCGGTGCCATCAAGGACATTCTGGCGAAAACGAACATTCCCGGCAACGTGCGGGTGAATCTGCGCGGCATGGTGCAGGGCATGGAGGCATCGTTTAAGAGCTTTGCGCTCGGCTTTCTGATCTCCTTTGTACTGCTATTTCTGATTCTGACGGCTCAATTCAAGTCGTTCATCGATCCCTTCCTGATCATGCTGGCCATCCCCATGGGATTTGTCGGGGTGCTGATCATCCTGCCACTCACTCACAGCACATTGAACGTAATGTCGCTGATGGGAGTGCTCATGCTGGTCGGAATCGCCGATTCCAACAGCATTCTGATCGTTGATTTTGCTCACAATCTGGAGCAGCAAGGCCTATCAGCGGCGGACGCGGTGGTAACCGCATGCCGGGTGCGCCTGCGGCCAATCCTGATGACTTCGCTGGCGACCATTATCGGTATGACTCCCATGGCGCTGAGATTGGGAACTGGAGCGGAACAATACACCCCGATGGCTCGCGCGATTATTGGAGGCCTGACCTCGTCAGTGCTTTTGACCATCTTTATCGTACCTGCGGCGTACCTGCTGGTTTATGGCCGACGCAACGAGCAAGCCGCGGAGACCCGGACCACGGAGCCGGCAGAATGAAAACCAGTCGCATGAAAAAGCAGAATGCTTTTTGTCTTGACCGTTGGAATTTCGCATTATTGCTGTTCCTGGCCTTGCCCTTGTTTGGTTTTGCTCAAGTCTCAATCGATGTGCAGGCGGTTCAGGATCTGCCTCCGGCCCCTGCGCCGCAAACAGCTCCGAAAAAAAACACCTCGAATCCGCCGACGAGCCTTCCTCCCCAGCCGAACCCTGGATCTCCGATGTCCCTGACCTTGAAGCAGGCGGAGGCGCTGGCAATCAAGAACAATCCACAGATTTCGATGGCGCGTCTCAATGCGCTGGCTTCCCACCAGGCAATGCGCGAGGTTCGTTCCAATCTCTGGCCACAAATGTACGCTGACTTGACGGCGGTGGATGCCCGAAACAACAGCCGCATCAGTGCGGGCGCATTGAACAACCCAATCATTTACACGCGGGCTGCCAGCGGGGCGACTGTAAGCCAACTGATCACCGACTTCGGACACACGACGAACCTGGTAGCGAGCGCAGATCTGCAGGCCAAGGCAGAAAACCAGAATGCAGCGGCAACCAAAGAACAAGTTCTGCTGGCAGTGGACGGGGCCTTTTACAACGCCCTGCAGACTCGTGCTGTGCTGCGAGTGGCCGAGGAGACGGAGGCATCCCGGCAATTGGTCTCGGATCAGGTATCCGCGCTGACAAAGAGTAAGTTGAGGTCTGCGTTGGATCTGAGTTTTGCGAATGTGAATCTGGCCCAGGCCAAGCTCCTCTATCTGGACGCGCTCAATAACGGCAGGGCTGCGATGGCGAGTCTATCTGCGATTCTGGGTTATGCCTCGCTGCAGAACTTCGATCTGGTGGCAGATACTGAGCCGCTCGCTCCACCACCGGCTGATGTGGACCAGTTGATCGCTGAGGCGTTCAGCGTGCGGCCAGAGATTCTGGCGGTGGAGTTTGAGTGGGAGGCGTCTCAAAAACTCCACCTGGCCGACCGCGATCAACTATTCCCGACGATCAGCGCGCTTGCTGCCTTCGGGGATGCGCCCATCCGGGACGATAGGATCACGAGTGCATATAGGACGGCCGGTGTGAACGTGCAAGTCCCCGTTTTCAACGGATTCCTGTACACCGCGAAGTCTCATGAATCCGACCTTCGTGCCCAGGCTTTACGCGAGCGCATGATGGACCTTCGCAATCAGATTTCGCGGGACGTGCGAACCAGTTGGCTTGCTGCGAACACCGGGTATGACCGCGTCAGCGTCAGTGAGCAATTGCTCGCCCAGGCCAACCTGGCGTTGGATCTGGCGCAAACGCGATACAAACTCGGACTGAGCTCCATTGTTGAACTCAGTCAGGCTCAGCTTCAGCAAACCCAGGCTGAGATCGCGAACGCCCAAGCCGGGTACGAGTACCGTCTAGCGCTGTCGGTCCTGCGCTACCAAACCTCGGGGCTGTAGTCCGTAAGCGGGGATGGCGGGGGGTGGCGTCCGGGCTGCCTCCTGTCCCATGATCCGCCCGCCCTATCGGTCCCAAAACTCCGAGTCTGGCGGTGCGCGGCCATGGGTGGGGGCAGATCCCGACGGACTGATCTCGGAATTCCACGCCCTGCATTTCAGGAAAGCGTCAACCGGCAGACGAAAGTGTCGCACTGTGAGACAAACTCGCCCAAGAATGCCCCACCTGTTCACATTCCTGTAACCGGATATTCACACTGTATTCATCATTTATTAATAAAGGACATTTAGCATCGGCTGTCCCAAAGACAGGCTTACCCGAGCGCCAGTAGTTTCCAGAGGGTAAACCATGCGCGTGACGGTAGTGATCGATTTAGTTGCTACAAAAGAGGCCTCAAAGGGGCCCGCCAAAAGAACACCCGGATTTGACTACTTTTCAGCTTACGGAGGAAATAATGAAGCAGCTTATGTCATTGGCTCTGGCGCTCGTGCTGACGGCGAGCGTGTTGGCAGCGCCAGCGCCGCAAGATTCGACCGCGGGCGCGGGAACCACCAAGAAAAGCAGTAAAACCAAGAAGTCTGAGCCCAGTGTCGGGGACCGGCTCAATGAGTTGCAGCACGCCCTCGATGCCCAACAGCAACAGATCCATCAACTGCGGCAGGAAGTACAGAGCCGGGACTCAGCGATTCAGCAATTGCAGCAGCAGGTGAATCAAGCGCAAAGTGCTGCCGCCCAGGCCGAACAAAAAGCGGACACGGCCGCTTCGCAGAACATGCAGGCGCAGCAGGATGTTGCGTCGGTCAAGAGCGACGTGACGGATCTGAAGAACAACGTGACCAATACCGCCCTGAGCGTGCAGGAGACGCAGAAGAACGTAAAGGATGCGATGGAGAGTCCCATGGCGATCCACTTCAAAGGGATCACCATCACGCCCGGCGGATTCCTGGCGGCTGAAACAGTTTGGCGGCAGCATGCCCTAGGCTCGGACATCAACACCCCGTTTAACTCGGTTCCGTTCTCCGGCTCGTCGCAGAGTGCGATGTCGGAATTCTTCGGGTCGGGCCGCCAGTCGCGCATTTCCTTCCTGGGAACCGGGGATATCGGCAGCGCCAAAATCTCGGGCTATGTGGAGACCGACTTTCTGTCCTCTCCGATTACCGCAAATAACAACGAAAGCAACAGTTATAGCCTTCGCATACGCCAAGCTTTCGGTCAGGCAGCATTGAAGAGCGGCTGGACATTTACCGGTGGCCAGATGTGGAGCCTGATTACGGAAAACAGGAAAGGTGTGGAGAACCGCAATGAAGCCCTGCCCATGACCATAGACCCGGCATATACCGTGGGCTTTAGCTGGGCACGGCAAGACGCTTTTCGTGTGGCCAGGAACCTGAACAATAAGATCGCGCTTGCCTTCTCCATAGAAAACGCCTCGACCACCGTGGGTGGCCATGGCAGCAGCGCGAACTTTCTGTTGGGGCAGCAAGGGGCTAGCAGTGGGACGTACAACCCCACGGCGAACTACTCCTACAACGCAACCCCAGATTTCATCGGCAAGATTGCGTTTGACCCGGGATTTGGGCACTACGAAGTTTTTGGGGTGATCAGCGATTTCCGTGATCGCATCTTCCCGGGCGCCTTGCTCTCCACTCCCACGGCGACTGGCGCATACAACAACTCAGGTAAAGGCGGAGGCGCGGGTGCCAACGCTCGCGTCACCATTGCCAAACACCTTGACGCGGGACTTCACTTCTTCGGCGGGGACGGTATCGGGCGCTATGGAACTTCGCAGCTCTCCGACGTGACCGTGCGTCCGGACGGAGTCCTGGCCCCGATCCGCAGCTACCAGGGGCTTGCTACGCTGGAGTGGCACACCAAGCGTCTGGATACCTACTTCAACTTCGGCGGAGAATACGCAGGCCGCACGGAGTTTGGGACCAAAGTAGGCTACGGCGCCACCGGGCTGAAGAACTCGGGGTGCGAGACGGAGACTGTTCCGGCGGCGACCACGACCACGGTAGTGACATCGACCACCACGGGAACGACGAGCAAGATTCCCAACGGCGGCGCGACCGGTTCGCCCCTGAGCAACGGGTTCGATCCGGGGTCGCTATCGAACTGCACGGGTGATACGCGCGTAATCTTCGAGGGCACGGTGGGGTTCTGGTACCGGTTCTACTCGGGTCCGAAAGGGAGGATTCAGTGGGGACCGCAGTACTCCTACATTTCGCGCAACACCTGGTCGGGCGTGTCCAGTCTTCAGCCCCAGGCAACGGAGAACATGTTCTTCACCTCGTTCCGCTACTATTTGCCCTGATCCGGCTTAGTGGTGGAGAAGGAGGCACGCGCGCTTGCGATCGTTTGGGCGCTGGTACACCGCGATGTCAGGTTTCGCGGTGTGCCGGCGCCCTGCCTTTTCTGCGCATCGCCTCATCGCGCGGGCCGATTGCGACCGCAGAGGGATTACCTGTGCGGGGCGGCAGGGGTCAAAGAAATACACTCGAGGTGCAAACCGCTGCATAGGGCGAGTATCCTGCTCCCCCTTTTCACCCACTTATCTGATTGATTCCAGGCCGTTTCCTTTGAATTCGAGCCGAGTCTTCAGTCGGCACCACACTTGCTATTAAATCTCCAGATAGTCCATTAATACAATAGACTTTATGGTATAACGGGACTTTCGAATGTAGTTAAAGCATTTCAATCGTGCCGGGGAGACTGCAGTGAGCGCGGTTGGACTGTCAAAAAACAACCAAGGAGCGTCATACATGCGACCCAGTTCCAGATGGATCACAGCCGTGCTCGCCACCTGCGCGATGACTGCGGGTTTACTGGCTCAAACCACTTCACCGTCGTCTTCGCAAGCGCCGGCAAAAAAGAAGACGCCTGCCGCCGCGGCAGCTTCCGATCAGCAGGTCGAGCAGTTGCGGACGCTGGTGCAGGCGCAGCAGCAGCAACTGGCTCAGCAAGGCCGCCAAGTCGAAGAGTTGCGATCGCAGATGCAAAAATTGCTGGATGCGACCCAACAGGCGAATGCGACCGCGCAGAAAGCCCAGAGCAGCGTCGATCAAGCACAAAGCAGCGTCGCCCAAGCGCAAAATACAGCCAGCGCGGCGCAACAGGAGGTTGCGGCGGTCAAGAGCGACGTCACCGACCTCAAGGCCACCGCAGCATCGGCGGCACAGGAGTCGCAACAGTCGTTCAACAAGGCCATGGAGAGCTCGGTAACGATGCACTTCAAAGGCATCAACATTACGCCGGGCGGGTATATCGCCGCCGAATTTGTGCGCCGGTCGCGAGAGCTGGGAGCCGATCTTCCGACTCCCTTCAATTCGCTCACCATGCCGGGCGCTTCGCAGAGCAATCTGTCGGAGTTCTTCGGGTCAGGCCGGCAGTCCAAGGCTACCGTGTTTTTTGACGGGCGCTTGAAGAACGTGGATCTTTCCAGCTACGTCTCGGGCGACTTCCTGTCGGCCGGCGTCACCTCCACCTCCACGCAGACCAATAGCTACACGTTCCGTCTCCGCCAAGCTTGGGGACAAGCCAAGTTTGACAACGGCTGGAAATTCCTCGGTGGCCAGGTGTGGAGCCTGGTGACGGAGGATACGGAGGGAATCTCGCCTGCGGACGACCTGGGCAAAGCCAACGATGCCCGGCCCAAGACGATCGACCCAAGTTACAACGTCGGCTTTACCTTCGCGCGCCAGTACGGGATTCGCCTGACCAAAGACTTCGGCAAGAAATTTTCGGCGGCTGTGGCCGTGGAGAACGCCCAGGGTACGCTCACCACGCACAACAACCCGGACAATTTCCTGCTCGGCGAAGCGGGCGCCAGCAACAGCTACAACACGACGGCGAACTACACGGCCAATCCTTCGCCCGATATCATCGCGAAGGTCGCCTTCGATCCCGGTTTCGGGCACTACGAGGTTTTCGGCCTGGCGGATCGATTCACAGACCGGATCTTCCCGTGCGTAGAGAACTTCGCCAGCACGGCTTGCGGCAGTCTGACCGCGGCCAGCGCGTTCGGGGCCCACAATGCCTCGAAAGAAGGCGGAGGTTTTGGCGCCAATGCGCGCTGGAACTTCGACAACAAGCGCATCGTTTTTGGCCTGCATGGCTTCGGGGGAAGCGGGGTTGGCCGTTACGGCGCCGCGCAGCTTTCCGATCTTGCCATTCGCGCCGACGGAACGGTTGACCTGATCAAGGATCTCCAGGGGTTGGCCACGCTGGAGTGGCACGGCAAGAAGCTCGACCTCTATGCCTACGCGGGAACGGAGTATGCCGCCCGGACCTATAACTTCGATCCCATCGGGTACAACGGGAAACCGCAATACGTCGGCTACGGAGCGCCTTCCTTCAAGAATTACGGTTGCTACAGCGAGCTGCCTCCCACGGGGAGCGGAAGCACCGGCGGTACCGGCACGGGTACCGGCGGCGGTTTCCTTCCCACTACTCTTGCCAATTGCACGGGCGACACGCGGGCAGTCATGGAGGGCACGCTCGGCTTCTGGTACAGCATTTACAGCGGGCCCAAGGGCCGCTTCCGGTTTGGCACACAGTACTCCTACCTGACGCGGCAGACCTGGTCTGGCGAAGACTCGGCGGGCACGAAAGGAGCGCTGTCGCCGGCAGGACTTGACAACATGATCTTCACCTCGTTCCGCTACTATTTGCCGTAAGCTGAAACCTCGTCCCCGGTGGAAGCGCTCCACTCGGGGACGAGGATTTTTGTTCCCTGGAACGCGCGTGATCTGGAGGGCATGCTTGGATGCTCTCTACAGTTCGCCGATCAGCTTCTGGTGAAACGCTTCCAGACGCCGGTTTTGATGAAAGCGGGTGAGCAGGGAGTGGAATTGCTGATCAAAACTCACCGCGCGCGCCCAGTCCCAGTCTCCCACCGCCTGCTCATAGCGTCCTCGGGGTCCAGCAACGGGCTTTAAGCAATCCATCTGGAACACGACCGGACGAGGGAAGATAGCGCTCCAGTTTGTCTCCCGGGCAACTATGCTAACCTTCTTCACCGGGAGAACCTTCGATGCTACATCTCGATACTGGTAATACAGGTTTCATGATTCTATGCACCAGCCTGGTCATGCTGATGACACCCGGTCTGGCATTTTTTTATGGCGGTCTGGTAGGGCGCAAAAACGTGCTCGCCATCATGATTCAAAGCTTTGTATCGATGGGATGGACGACGGTGATCTGGTATTCATACGGTTATTCTTTGTGCTTCAGCGGCGATTGGCACGGGATCATCGGGAATTTCGACCATGCATTTCTGCGCGGGATCGATTTGACTACCGCGTCGCCGAATGACACGATCCCGGCGTTTGTGTTCATTGCGTATCAGATGATGTTCGCCATCATCACTCCCGCGCTCATTTCGGGCGCGTTCACCAATCGGGTCACTTTCAAGGCGTACATGCTCTTTCTGACCGGTTGGCTGACCTTCGTCTATTTTCCCTTCGTTCATATGGTTTGGGGTGGAGGGCTGCTGCAGAAATGGGGGGTGTTGGACTTTGCGGGCGGCATTGTGGTGCATAACATCGCGGGCATCGCCGCTTTGGCTTCGGTGTTGTACGTGGGGAAGCGGCGCACGGAAGATCGCGGCCCGCACAGCATCCCGCTCGTTGCGCTGGGAACCGGCCTACTATGGTTTGGATGGTACGGGTTTAACGCCGGGAGTGAAATGCGAGTAGATTCGGTAACCGCTACGGCATTTCTCAATACCGACTTGGCAGCCTCGTTCGCTGCTGTCGCCTGGCTGCTGGTGGCATGGTTCAATGAAAGAAAGCCCAAGTTCCTGGGCTTGCTGACCGGAGCCGTTGCAGGACTGGCGACCGTCACTCCTGCCGCCGGGTATGTTTCGCCGACCACCGCGGTCATCATCGGCTTGGTTGCCGGCGTCGTTTGCTACTATGCCGTGGAGATGAAAAACAAACTGCACTGGGATGACGCCTTGGACGTTTGGGGAGTGCACGGTGTAGGGGGCTTCCTCGGCATCGTCATGCTGGGAGTCTTCGCCAACCGGCAATTTAATCCCGCGGGGGCGAACGGACTGCTCTACGGCAATCCGACGTTCCTCCTGAAACAAGTCGTGGCGGTTGTTTTCTCGTCGGTCTGGGCCTTCGTGTTCACCTACGCGATGTTGCGAGTCATCAATGCATTCACGACGGTGAAAGTCGACGAGATGACCGAGGAAATCGGCCTCGATGAATCGATCCACGGCGAACGTGCCTACGAGGAGCTTACCGGGCCACGAGAATCTCGTTGATGCAGGTACACTTGCCAAACACGTCTGTGTAGCCAATGACTTAGGTCGCAGGCGTGTTTTTCGACGGCGCTGCGCTGGGCTCTAACCATCCTTCCATCCGGGCACGTTCCAGAACCCACTGTTGAAGTTCCCGGTCCAACGCGGGATGGATCTGCACAATGCTAAGACCAACGAGGCCGTCCCGGCCAGTCCATGAGACCTTGGCCTTCGCTTCAATCGCAGAGGTAGTTTCTGGAAGGGTGAAGGATATCTGCATAACCGAGCCGTGAGGCAGCACAATGGGAGACTGGATAGCGAGACCGCCGGAACTGACATTGACGCTGGTGGTTTCGACTTGCTTGCCGTCCCAATCGAGGAAAACCGGGGTTTCGATCGCCACCCGGAAATAGCGCTGCTGCTGAGCATTCATGGTTCCGAGAGCTGTCTGCGACGCGGCCGCCTGTTCGTGCTGCCGGTATTTGATCAGTTTGCGGCGGAGGGTGCGGCCGGAAATGCCCAGTTGCTGCGCTGCCTTCGTCTGGTTGTCTCCGGCCCGGGCCAGAGCCTGAACGATCATTTGCTTCTCCATGTCATGCAGATTGCCGTCATGCAGATTGCCCCGGTACGCCGGAGCAACGGAACTTCCCGGCAATTGACATATCTCGGGAGGAAGATCGCAGGCTCTTATCTCCTTCGCCCCCGGTTTGACCTGGAGCGCAGCTTTGTACATGACATTCTTGAGTTCGCGCACATTCCCTGGCCACTGATAGCGAAGCAGGACCTGCATGGCGTCACTGCTGATCTTGTGGACAGCGGATAGCTGTTGGAGAAAATACTCGGCAATCGCGCCGATGTCGTCAGGCCTTTCCCGCAAAGGCGGGACGCGCAACTGAAACGGGGTCAGGCGATGATAAAAATCCTCCCGGAACTTACCCGCGAGCACTTCGTCTTCCAGGCTGCGGTTGGTGGCGGCGATCACCCGCACATTGACGGTAACCTTGCGGCTGCCGCCCAGCCGGTAGTAGGAAACGCCGTCCAATGCGCGCAGCAATTTGGCCTGGACCTTGCTGTCGAGTTCACCGACTTCGTCCAGCAGAAGAGTGCCCTGGTCGGCTAGTTCAAAAAGACCGGGTTTGGTTGCGTCGGCTCCGCTAAAGGCACCCTTCTCGTATCCGAATAACTCACTCTCAATCAAGTGTTCGGGAAAGGCGGCGCAATTCACGTCCACAAATGCCTTGCCTGAGCGCGGCGAGTGGTGATGGATGGCCCTGGCGATCATCTCTTTGCCGCTGCCAGTTTCGCCAACGATGAGCACCGCCGCATCCTGCCGGGCAACACGCTCCACCATGGACATGAGCTCGCGCATGGCCGGGCTGCGAACCACGGGGGTGGTCCCGTCGATAAGTTGCATTCCTGCAGCCGATTCCATGGTGTGTGTGGGAGAGCCTCGGCGCGCGGCCAACCCGCAAACTGCGCCGAGAGAAACCTCAAACAGATTTTGCATCTTCATCCAGATTGGCGAAAGGTTACCTCGGTTTAGAGATGGCGCAACGTGCGTGGCGAGGGTTGGGGAATCAGATGCCTGGAGAAAAAACTCAACGACGACGGCTCCGTTTTGCATTTGACATTAGGTTGCCATTCCAAGAATTGCCCAAGAACACGATTACCAAAGTTTGGAATGTTCGGTACAAGTCGTTGTCCCGCAGCAGCTTAGTTGGTATCACTACGGTGAGCGGCGGCTCGTGTCGGAATCCGTTCGAGCGAGATGAAGTTGTGCTACGGGAACCCCAAGCCCGACGGCTCCTGATGAACCCTTGGAATGGTGTGATTGGGAAGCTGGCTAATCTTTAATCGCGGAGGCACTCTCGGTTGTCGCGACTGGCGAAACTTGCGGCCAAAATGCTGATCGCTGTTCTACTGGGCGGCTTCCTGGGAGCGACCCTGGTACGCCTGGCTCCTGGCTTTGGTGTGGATGAGGAAGAACTGGATACGCGGCTGAACGGACAAAGCATGCAAGCGCTACGGGAGCAGCAAGCGCCAGAGAGGAATCTGTTTGTTTTTTATTTCCGCTACCTGAACCGGTTAATGCACGGCGACCTGGGGATCTCACGAACCCTGCAACGACCAGTCTCGCAGTTGGTCGCGGAGCGCCTGCCGGAAACCCTCAAATCGGTGGGGCTGGGCCTGGCACTCGGCTGGGCGTTGGGACTGTCGCTCGCGATCGTCGTGGTGATGTCGCGGGCCTGGTATTTTGACTTGCTGGCGAGTTCACTGGCCGGGCTGCTGCTGTGCCTGCCCGCAGCAGTTTTGGCGCTGTTGTTTGTGACGGCGCAAGCGCCGGTGCGATTGATTCTCGGACTCATAGTTTTCCCCAAAGTTTTTCGCTATTCGCGAAATCTGCTGACGCGGAGCTCGTCTCTGCCCCACGTGCTAACGGCGAGGGCAAAAGGGGTGGGGAACATGCGTCTGCTGTTTTGGCACATCCTGCCGACTGCAGTGCCGCAACTGCTTGCGCTGGCAGGTGTATCGGTCAGCCTGGCATTCGCCGCAGCCATTCCGATGGAGGCGCTTTGTGACCTGCCCGGGGTCGGCCAGCTTGCGTGGAAGGCTGCGATGGGACGCGATGTACCACTGCTGGTTAACCTCACCATGATCGTGACTTTGGTGACTCTGCTGGCCAATTCAACCTCGGAGTTGATGGGTCAAACGCTGCGGACGGATCGCGCATGAAGTGGGCGCGCATGTTCGCAATCGCTTTTCTGCTGACGGTTTCCACCGTGTGCCTGCTGGCGAATTTTGTGGCTCCGGCGCCTTATGCCCGTCAATTTAGAGATGTGCCCGACGCCGCGCCTTCGCATCAGCATCTGCTGGGGACTGACGAACTGGGGCGGGACCGCTTTTCGCGGGTGCTCTACGGCACGCGGGTGTCGCTGCTGCTGGCTCCGGCGGCGGCATTGCTTTCGAGCCTGCTGGCTGTATTGATCGGCGGAATTGCAGGCTTCGCCGGCAGTTGGCTGGAACGGCTGGTCATGGCGGGGACGGATCTGTTCTTGTCTTTACCCTGGCTTTTTCTCCTTATTACGGTGCGCGCCCTGTTGCCCTTGAACGTCTCTCCCATCACTTCCGTCGTCATCACTTTTGCGCTTTTGGGATTGCTAGGATGGGCGGGCGCGGCCCGTGTAATTTGCGCCGACGCTGGCGCGTTGTCGAAATCAGATTTTATGCTGCTGGCGCGGGCTTCGGGCAGCAGCGGCTGGCGGCTGGTCTGGCGGCACCTAGTGCCTAATCTCAAGCCGATCTTGTATGCGCAATTCTGGATTTCCGTCCCGGTGTTTATCTTGACCGAAGCCAACCTGGGAATTCTCGGGCTCGGAGTTGCCGAACCGCTGCCATCGTGGGGCAGCCTGTTGCGCGAATTGGAAAGCTTCCCGAGCGTCTCCGCCCAGCCCTGGCGGTTTGTGCCGCTGGTTCTGTTCATCGTTGTAGTGAGCACTTTTCATCTTGTTTTGACCAAAGAGGAGCTACCGGTATGAAAAAACGTTTCGCTTTTCTGGTGGTGATGATAGCCGCAGTTTTGACCGCAAACGTTGCCGCTCAGACCAACAGCGAGCTACGGTTCTGTTTGCATTCCGAACCCAAGACCTTCAACCCATTGCTGGTGGAGGATGACTCTTCCGAGACCATCCGCTATCTCACCGGCGGAGTATTGGTGCGCCAAAATCGGCTGACCCAGGAACTCGAACCGGAACTGGCAGTGTCCTGGAAAGTCACCGACGACGGAAAGACGATTTCTTTCCAGTTACGCAAAGACATCCACTTCTCCGACGGGACCCTGTTTTCCGCCGCCGACGTTGCTTACACCATGCAGCAGCTCATGGATCCAAACCTGCACTCCCCCACGGGAGACTCCTTCCGTTCGAGCGAGGGCAAGGTGCAGACCCGAGTGCTGGCGAAGGACCGCGTCGCGATCACTTTCCCGGCTCCCATCTCCGGCTTGCGGCAGCTCTTCGATCAGGTTGCCATTATGTCCGCCGTTTCGCCACAAAAGGAGATGGCGGTGCTTGGTCCCTACTACGTGGCCGAGAACAAAGCCGGTTCCTATCTCCTGCTGAAGCGCAACCCCTACTACTGGAAGCATGACTCCACGGGCCACGCGCTGCCCTACATTGATTCGATTCACATTGACATCCAGCAGAACCGCGACATGGAATTACTGCGCTTTGTGCGAGGTGAAATCGACTTCGTCAATACAGTTGATGCCGAGCACTTCGACAGGGTGATGGCGGACAATTCGGCGCTGGCACACGATGCCGGCGTTTCGATGGATTCCGAGGAAATGTGGTTCAATCAGGTTCCCAGCTCTCCACTGCCCGACTACAAGAAGGCATGGTTTATATCCACCAATTTCCGCCGGGCAATTTCGGAAGCGATCAATCGCGAGGACCTAGCCCGCATCGCCTTTCGCACCCGCGCCCGGCCTGCCGTCGGACCGGTTTCGCCAGCCAACAAATTCTGGTTCAACTCCAAGCTGCAAGCGCATCCGTTTGATCAGAAATCCGCGCTGCAGCGTCTGGCACAGGATGGCTTTCGTCTGCAAAACGGCATCTTGCGGGACCGCGATGGACATGCGGTCGAGTTTTCAATCATCACCAACGCGGGCAATAAGTCCCGCGAGAGCATGGCCACCATGATTCAGCAGGACCTTTCGGGCATCGGCATCAAGCTGAATGTAGTCACGCTGGATTTTCCGTCACTGATCGAACGCATGACGAGGACGTTTGACTATGAGGCCTGCCTGCTGGGGCTGGTGAACGACGACTTGGACCCCAATTCGCAGATGAATGTGTGGCTCAGCTCATCCGAAAATCACCAATGGAACCCCAGCCAGAAGACGCCAGCCACGGCGTGGGAAGCTGAGGTGGATAAACTCATGCGGGCCCAAGCGTCCACGCTTGACCAAAGGAAACGCAAAGAATATTTCGATAAAGTACAGGAAATTGCGTGGGAGCAGGAGCCCTTCATTTACCTGGTGAACAAGAACGCGCTTTCGGCCGTTTCTCCACATCTGCTCAACGCGCATCCGGTTGTGCTGCGGCCGCAGGTGTACTGGAACATCGATCAACTGGCGCTGACCAGTACTAATAAGAGTGAAGTCGCAACGGGCCGGTAATGGATGCACATCCCCTTTTGCGACTGCAACTGTCGGTCACCTATCCGGGCAAACGCAGGGTGCTGAGTGACGTATCGCTTGAGATCGGACGGGGAGAAGTTCTTGGGCTTGTGGGGAAGAGTGGGTGTGGCAAGAGCACGTTGGCACTTGCGATCCTGAGGCTTCTTTACTTGAGAAACGCCACAGCCGAAGGAGCGATGCATCTCGATGGGCGCGACCTGATGGCACTCAGGGAGCGCGAGATGAGAGCGCTGCGCGGCAAAGAGATTGCGCTGGTACTGCAGAGTCCCATGTCTGCGTTGAATCCGGCGCTGCGGATCGGTACGCAACTGGAAGAAGCGTGGAGGGTCCATCAGAGTGGCGCGCGCGACGAATGCCAGCGGGCGGTGCTGGAAGCTTTGGACAACGTCAGCCTGCCTGCAGAACAGGAATTCCTGCGACGGTATCCCTCGCAATTAAGCGTCGGTCAGGCGCAGCGGGTCTTGATCGCCATGGCGGTGATGCACCGTCCGTCACTGCTCATCGCCGATGAACCAACCAGCGCTCTCGATCTGATCACTCAAGCCGAAATTCTTCAACTGTTTGCCAGCCTGAGCCGCAAGTTCGGCATCGGCATCCTGTATATTTCCCACGATCTTCTCTCCGTGGCAACGATCAGCCAGCGTATCGCGGTCATGCACGAGGGAAGAATTGTGGAGTGCCGCAACACGAACGAGATCTTCAGGGATCCCACACACCCCTTCACCCGCGAGCTGGTTCATGCCCTTCCGCAGGTGCCCCGCTTCACAACGGCAGCAGCAGGACAGGTATGAAAAGCCACCGGCCAGCTCGTGAAAGCTGGCCGGTAACTTTTTCTGCAACTGTCAGCGCCTACGCTGGTTCAGTGACCGGCGCCGGCTGCCATGGCGTAAGTGTTCTCCCGCGGATTAGCGCTACGCATGGCGTGGAAGTAGAGGACAAACGAGCGTTGCACCAGGAACATGACCGGCAGGATGGCTAGCGGGACATACCAGCTGAAAGTATGAGCCGCCAGTTTGGCCAGTCCGGCAATTCCTGCCGCCAGTACGAAGTAAGGAAACGTCAATTGGGTAATCTGTTTCCAGGTTCGCAGCAAGCGAGCGTTTTCCGTGAGCGTGATGATGGCCGCCACGGGAACGGTGTTGAGGAACAAGTAGGCCAGTGCTCCGAAGCAGAGACCCAGGGCTGGATTTGGCGTCGCCTGCATGGCCAGCCATGCTGCCTGCGCGGCCACCAGGGTGACGCTTACGTTAAATGCCAGCTTAACCGGGTTCGGTTGTTTGCTTTCAGACCAGAGGCACTGCACTAACGTTGACGCGCCGGTGATCAGAAGCGCCTCCGCCAGGCTCAGTTCGCTCAAGGCCAGGAGAATGAACGGAAGATTCACTGCCATGGATCCTGTGATTCGCGGCAGCGAGACTCGAAGGCAGGCCGCGAAGAGACTCACCATCAGGATCCCCACGAATCGTCCGTATTTTGGGTGCCCCCATGTCGTCGGTACCTGAACCAGGATGCCGACTCCGAGGAGAACCATGACACCCATCAGAATTTTGGCTTTAGCTGATAGGTTTTGCATGTTAGTTCTCCCCATCCTGACCGTCGCTCAAGGCCGAGGTCTGTGTGGAGCTGCCCCAGATCACGCTGCTGCCCCAGATCACGCTAAACCCAGTATCCACGGCATTGCCCCAGACCACCGAGTTGCCCCAGATGACCGAGTTTGCCAGCAACACTGAATTGCCCCAGATTACGGAGTTGCCCCAAATCACTGAGTTACCCCAAATGACCGAGTTGCCCGCAAGCAGGGCGTTGGTGTTGGTGATGGTGACGGTATTGGTCAAAGCGTTGTAAACCGCGGTCGGGGAAAGCGCCTCGCCGTTGGCGACATCGGTGTTTGCCAGCGCCGCGTCAACGTCAAGGTACCCGGAGCCGTAGGTAAAGACGTCATACTGGTTGTTGTAAAGATTGTTATAGACGTCGTACGAACTGCTGTGCGGGGTAAACACCTTCCACGCCGTTTTCATCAAACGGGCCTTCACGGCGTCAGGCGTGAGAGCGGGGTTTTGTTGCAACATCAGTGCAGCCGCGCCGCTCACCACCGGGGTTGCCATGCTGGTCCCGCTGAGCCGGAAGTACTCGGTGGTGCAGGGGGGGCTGGAGCAAGTCCCCGCAGGTTTGACCTCAAGACCCGGGTTCTTCACGTCGAGGGTTGAACCCTTGACGATCAGAGACGGAATGCGGTTGCCGGGAGCCACGATATCGGGTTTCACAATGTGATCAAGCAGCGTTGGTCCCTTGGAGCTATAGCTGGCGATGGCATCGTCCACTCGGGTGCTGGTCAGCTGAGTTCGGCTCGCTCCCACGGTAATCACCGCAGGATCGTTCCCCGGGGCATCGATGGTCGCGAAACCGTCGGTCCCGTGCGAATCGTCTCTGCCGTCGTTTCCTGCCGCCACCACTACCACGATGCCGGCATTCCAAGCTGCCTCCACCGCCTGGCAGAGAGGATCGAGGGTGTAAGTCTCGAACACTGGACGTCCCAGCGACAGGTTGATGACGCGAATGTTGTATTGACCCTGGAGCTGAATGGCCTGCTGAATGGCCGCGATCACCTGACTGTCGGTGCCCGATCCGTTTTGATCAAGCACGCGAAGATTGATGATGCCGGCATTCGGCGCCATTCCCGTGAACTGGGTCGCATAGCCGCTGCCGGCTGCTGATGCCGAGCCGTTGCCAGCAGCGATTCCACTCACGTGAGTGCCATGCCCATAGGCATCTACCGTGGAGGTATTGCCAGCCACAAAGCTCTGGCTATAGACCACGCGGGATGATCCGCTCGCATTGTGCAGGTCGGGGTGGTCGGCGACGCCGCTATCAATCACGGCGATGCCGATTCCAGTACCATCGAGTCCGTAAGTCTGAGCCGCGATATCCGACTGCACGGCCGTGCTGAAGTTTTCTTCAGTGCTGCGCAGATGCGTCGGGCGGTCCGGCGTGACATACAGAATGTCGGGATCCTTTTCCAATTCCGCAATGGCGAACGCCGGGATCCTGAAGGCTGCGGCCCGAATGCTGTGCAGTTTTGTCTTCACCACGGCGCCGCGCTGCGACATCCGCAGATAGTGTTCGGTCCGGGGGGTGACCTTGAACTGGACAATGACGTCGATTAGCGCTTTGCTGTTGCTGCGCTGGATGTCTCGGGCAATCTTCCCAGAGGAATATCCATTCCCGGTTTCCAGAGTGCCTTGCAGGGGCTGGACGGCAAAGCATGCCGGCACCAAGAGAGCAGCCAGCAGCAGACGCCAGACCGCGTTCTGGAAGCCCCTCCCTGCCCAAGTAAGTAACTTTGCGGGTTTCATTGATTGATGACTCCCCTCAACTTTTCGGGTGCTCATGAGTTAGTTGCCCCAAACTGCCGACGCCAACGACGACAAACTGCCGCCGGAAACGACGGAGAAAAGCAATGTAACAACTCCGTAAACCACTACAGTAAGCACTGCCAACCATCCGATTTCACGTTTCATAGTCACTTGAATGCTCCAATTCGGTGATGTGCGTCCCGCCTAATATCTTGCAGACCGGCTGCCAATTGCGAACTCGGACTAACTGTATTGAAAACATAGACTTAGGGTTGCTGCGGCGGTCTCGTGGGGGGACAACTTGTCCGCATAAAAATTGGGGAGAAAAGGGTAAGCGCATGAGAAGAAAGGCGGCTCTGGGTTTGCTGGCGGAGAGGACAGTTTGTCCGCATCCGGGGCCGTGGTTGGCCGCTCATTTTTGCGGAAGTCGTGCGGCGTGCTCCGACGACGGTTTTTCTCGCCGCCAGGTTCGCGATTACGCCGGTAACCTTGTTGCTTGAGAACATCCGCCACTATTCTGTCCAATGGGGCGGTTTGAAGACTCTCGCTGAGCGCGGATCTAGAGAGAACGGCTCGTCCCAAAACTGGAATTGCACGCAAAACATTGGTCGTGTGACGCTCCTGCGTCGCTACCTTGCGGGCCCGCGGTTCTGCCCGTCAGCCGTTGGAAGCCGGGTAGTAAGAGGTAGTAAGAAGAAGTAGTTTGGACGGGCGAGTGACTCACAATAATGATGAGCCAATCGCAACAGGCGAACAGGGTGACGACACCGGCCGGTGTGTTTATCGGCCTGATGACGGTTACCGGTGCGTTCGTACTCGGCGTTGGCTTGCTGCACTGGTCCAGCCGTGAACCGCTTAAGTTCATTTGCTACCTGTTGGTCGGACTGCTGGCTTCCCGCCTGAAGGTTAAGCTGCCCGGTATTACCGGCACGATGTCGGTCAATTTCCTATTCATCCTGCTTGGTCTGCGGGAGTTGAGCCTGGCCGAGACGCTCGTTCTGGGCTGCTCCGCCATCCTGATGCAGTGCGTCCACCGGGACCGGCCGCGGGCGGTGCAGGTGGCTTTCAACCTGGGGGCATCGGCAGTTGCCATTGCGGCCGCCTACTGCCTGTACCGCCTCACTTTGTTGCACGTGCAGCCCGGGACGACTCCCGTGCCGCTGGTAGTAGCGGCTTCGACTTACTTTGTAGCCAATACGGTGCCGGTGGCCCTGGTAATTGCCCTCACCGAGCATAAATCTCCGCGCAAGATATGGTCGGAGTGCTACTTCTGGGCTTTTCCGTATTACCTGGTGGGGGCCGGCATTGCGGGACTGGTGAGCTGGCTCAACAGCGTCATTGGCTGGCAGACGTCACTGATGGCGCTTCCCGTGGTTTACCTGATTTACCGCTCCTACAGCCTCTACCTCGGTAAATTGGAGGATGAGAAACAGCATGTGGAGGACGAAAAACGGCACGTAGAGGATATGGCCAATCTGCACTTGCGCACGATTGAGGCGCTGGCGCTGGCTATCGAAGCGAAGGACCACACCACCCACGAGCATCTGCAGCGTGTACGGCTGTACGCGAATGAACTGGCGAAAGAACTAAACGTCAGCCCGGAAGAGCGCGAGGCTTTGAATGCGGCCGCGCTGTTGCACGACATCGGCAAGCTGGCCGTACCTGAGCATATTATTTCCAAGCCCGGCCGCCTGACCCCGGAAGAGTTCGAGAAAATGAAGATCCACCCGGTGGTGGGCGCGGAGATCCTGGAGCGGGTTTCGTTCCCCTATCCGGTGGTGCCAATCGTGCGCGCACACCACGAAAAGTGGGATGGTTCCGGCTACCCCTTCGGACTCAAGGGCGACGAAATCCCGATAGGTGCACGTATTCTTTCGGCGGTGGATTTCCTCGATGCCCTCGCCTCCGACCGCCAGTACCGTAAAGCCCTGGCGCTGGATGAGGTCATGGGCCGTCTGCAAGCGGAGTCCGGGAGATCGTTTGATCCCAACGTGGTTGCAGCCCTGAAGAGCCGCTACGTCGAGTTGGAGAGCCAGGTACAGGCGCACGCCAGCCAAGTGGCGTGGTCGAAGCTTTCGACGGATCTCAGGGTGGAACGCGGCTCGTCGCCGGCGGCTGGCTTCGAAAAGAGCTCGAGAAAACCAAGCGATGAAAATACATTCCTGGCGTCGATCGCGGCCGCGCGACAGGAGGTGCAGACCCTGTTTGAACTCAGCCAGGATCTGGGCGCGTCCTTGAGCCTGGATGAGACTTTATCCCTCTTCGCGACCAAACTAAAGCGGCTCGTGCCTTACGATTCAATCGTCATTTACGTGCGGCGAGACAACGAACTGGTTCCGGAGCATGTGGGCGGGGACAATTTCCGCCTGTTCGCTTCGCTTCGCATTCCGCTTGGGGAAGGGGTGTCGGGCTGGGTGGCGGAGAACAGGAAACCGATCCTGAACGGCAATCCCTCGGTGGAGCCCGGTTATGGGACGAGTGCGGCCGGAGCCAACATGTTGCGCTCGGCGCTAGCCGTGCCCCTCGAAGGTTTGGATGGGGTGGTGGGAGTTTTGACTTTGTACCAGGAAGGCAAGGACGCCTTCAGTTCCGACCACCTGCGTGTCCTGCTCGCCATGAGTTCCAAGATGGCTCTAGCCATCGAAAACGCGCTGAAATACCAGCGTGCGGAGAGTTCGGCCACGACCGACTATCTCACCGGCCTGCCCAATGCCCGCTCTCTTTTCATACAGCTCAACCGGGAATTGGCACGTTCGAAACGTGCCAATACGCCGCTGACCGTGATGGTCTGCGACATGGACGGTTTCAAGCAAATCAACGACCGCTATGGCCACCTGGAAGGGAACCGGGTATTGCAACTGTTCGCCCGCCGCCTGAGCGAGAGCGGCCGAGAGTACGACTACGCGGCCCGAATGGGAGGGGATGAGTTCGTGGTTGTCATACCAGGCCTTACTCCTGACGCCGCCCAATCCAGAGTGGCCTATCTGCGTGAACTGGCCAAAAGCGCCGGTAAAGAAATCTGCGGTGACGATTTGCTGTCGCTCAGCGTGGGTCAGGCCCTGTATCCCGCCGACGGCCTGGATGCTGAAGGATTGCTCGCGAAGGCCGATCGGCGCATGTACAGCGACAAGCAGCAGCACGCCGTCCCCCCGAATCGCAGAATCAATCCGCGCTTGAGATGCCGGATCGCGTGTGAGTTACAACTGGACCAAGGCACGAAATGCACCGCGGGCGTCCTGACCAACATCAGCCTGGGAGGGTGCTACGTGGAGACTGACGCCGTTCTACAGCGCAACTCCCAGCTTACGCTGGCTCTCTCTGCCGACAAGGCCCAACTCCGGACCGATGGCGTCGTCGTGTGGGCCGACGTGGGCACGGGCGTAGCCGTCCAGTTTGTTACTACGGGACGCATGGACCGCGAGCATCCGAAACGAATGATGCAGTTCGTCGAACACCAGACCAACTACGACGATCAGAGTTCTCTGGCCCAGTCAGCGAAGGCGTGAAAAGCTGGCAGCGCATTTTTGAACAGGCCGCAACTGTCGTGAAATCCCCACAGCACTCAATGATAGTTCGGATCTTCTACTTTTTGGGCTCGAATCCGCGGCCGACCCGGAACACGTGGCCATCGGGATGGCGAAGGTGCATCTCGCGAACGTTCCACGGCATATCGGTGGGCGGGAATGTGACCTCGAGCCCGGCAGCGACGCAATGCTTGTGCATCCCGTCCACGTCGTCCACCCAGACCGACATCCAGACGCCTTTGTCGCCCTCTTCGTCTCCGGCCTGCTGAAACGTGGTGGTGTTGGCGCCTCGGCCGCGGCCACCCTGCGCCCCCTGACAAAGAAAGATGCAAGCTTCCTTACCCGATCCAACCGCGCCAAACGTCGGAGGCGTTCCCCAGTCCCACAATTTCTTCCATCCCCACTTCTCAAACCATGCGACCGTGCTGGCGATGTCGGACACGTTCAATATCGGAGTCAAACCTTTGGCTTCCATAACGGAAGCAGGATACACCCGGCGGACCGAGGGATGTGGCCTACGGTTGCAAAATCGCGCATTTGGAGGCTTGGCTTTAGTCCAAATTTCGACACCGCCGTCGAAGCTTGTCGGCAGCATGACACATGCACGGCGCAGTGCCACTGTAACCCGTTGATAGCGCCGCGTAAGGCGACACTCTCCGCGCGGCTTCGGGTGGCAGGCGAATTGCTCCTGGTCAGATTGACGCGTTTTCGAGAGGAGTAAATAAATGGTAGAGACACTGGCAAGTACAAACGCCGATTGGGTAGTCGCGATTGTTCGGGTGGTGCTGGGAGTCATCTTCTTCGCGCACGGCGCTCAGATGCTGCTGGGGTGGTTTGGCGGACCAGGTTTCACCCGCAGTATGCAGACGCTGACCGACCATCTGCACCTTCCTGCGCCTCTGGCTTTTCTGGTGATCACCGGCGAGTTCTTCGGTGGCATCGGATTGGTTGTGGGCTTGTTCAGCCGAATTGCCGCGTTCGGTATCGCGCTCCTGATGGCCGGTGCGGTGGCCACGGTTCACTTTCGATACGGCTTATTCTTAGATTGGTTTGGCGACAGAAAAGGGCACGGATACGAATACCATCTGCTGGCGATCGCACTGGCTCTGGTCGTGATCGTAAAGGGCGCTGGAGCGTTTTCCGTGGACCGTGTGATTTACACGCATGGAGCGGCCTTGCAAGGCTCGCCGCAGGTGGCGACGACCAGAAACCAATCCTGACCAAGATCGCCTTTAGAGATTTTCGACGGCATTAGCCGGCTCGGCTCGACTCAAGAGTACGCGGTCATGAACACAATGAAGATGCGAAACTAATAAATTGAGGAGGTTGCCGTGAATAATAAAGAAGTTTCTGCAAAATTGGCTGGCCAGGTTTCCTTGAGCAATCAGCTTTCGGTGCATCGTCTGGGTTTCGGGGCCATGCGGCTCACCGGGGACGGCGTCTGGGGTCCTCCGAGAGATCGGAAATCGGCGCTGGCGGTTCTACGCCGGGCGGTGGAGTTGGATGTAAACTTCATCGATACCGCTGATTCTTACGGTCCCTACGTCAGCGAAGAATTGATTGCCGAAGCGCTGTTTCCTTATCCCAGGGGACTGGTCATCGCAACCAAGGGCGGCTGGAACCGTCCGGGGCCAAACCAGTGGACCCACGACGCAACTCCCGCTCATTTGCGGGAGGCGGTGGAGGGCAGCCTCACACGACTGAGACGGGATCGTATCGACGTTTATCAGCTGCACATTCCGGATCCGGTTGTCCCCTTTGAGGCTTCGGTAGAAACTCTGGCTGAGCTGCGAGATGAAGGCAAGATTCGGCTGATCGCATTGTCAAACGTGACCAGGGAGCATATCGAGCGAGCGCGCAAAATTGTTCCCATCGTCTCCGTTCAGAACCGCTACAGCTTCGCCGATCGCGAATGGCGTTACGTGGTGGACTATTGTGAGAGCCATGGAATTGCCTTCATTCCCTGGTTTCCTCTGGGAGGAGGAAGAGCCGCCGGCGAGGCGCTCCACGAGATCGCACAGGCGCATCAGGCAAGCTCGCAGCAGGTGGCGTTAGCCTGGCTCCTGCGGCGATCTCCCGTCATGCTGCCGATCCCGGGAACCAGTTCGGTCGAACATCTCGAGGAGAACATCGCTGCTGCCTCGGTGCGCCTCAGCGACGAAGAGTACGAAAGACTCGCTGAGGTCCCGGAGTTGGTGGCATCAAGATAAGATCCGTGATTTCCGGCGGGGTTTGCGGACTCCGGCGGAAAGAACGATATCGCGCGGGACATACGACACAGCTCCGAGCCTATCCGAGCCACTGCGGGTTCTGGTAGGTGCCGTCGAAATGGTGGCTGGTCTTGTACATTTCAAACTCGCCTGATTGGGCAGCCTTCACGGTTTTTGCCAAGAGTGCGGCCACCTCATCTTTTCCCATCGGCTGAAAACTGCGCGCCGCATTCAGAGCCTGCTCCAGGATCCTAAGAGAATCGCACCCCGTAATGACCACGCTGGTCGGCAGGTTCATGGCGTAATGCAGGCACTCGACCGGAGTGACGGTTTTGCTCTGAAGAATGAAGGGATCGCCCATCGGCTTCATGCCCAGCGCCCCGATGTTCTGCTTCTGCAAAACAGGCAGCACCCCGGCCTCGAAGCTGTTGAAATGGTGGTCCATCACATTAAGAGGCATCTGCACTGTGTCAAATGTGAATTGATGAGCGGACGCGGTGGCCAGCATCCTCAGATGAATATCGGGACTCTTGTGGCCGGTGAATCCGATGTAGCGGACTTTCCCGGCCTTCTTCGCTTCCAGCACCGCTTCCAGAGCGCCACCGGGAGCGAAGATGCGGTCCGGGTCGCTATCGCGAATGACTTCGTGAAACTGCAGCAGATCGATCCGGTCGGTCTGCAAGTGTTTCAATGATTCACTGATCTGGCTTGCCGCGGCCGCCCGGTTTCGGCCATCGATCTTCGTCATCAAGAATGCTTTTTCCCGGTAGCCGTCGCGCAGCGCCTTACCCATACGGAGTTCACTCTCGCCGCCGTTGTAATCCCAGCAGTTGTCGAGGAAGTTGATGCCCTGGTCGAGGGCGGTCCGCACGATTCGGATGCTTTCCTCTTCGTCCACTCCGGGCCTGCCCAGGTGATACCCCCCTATGCCAACCATGGAGACTTTCTCGCCCGTGTGACCGAGGATGCGCATGGGAACGCCGTTCTTTGTGTCGGCCGCCCACGCTTGCCCGCCGATTCGCGCGCTAATCATAGTTGCCGCTGCGACGCCGAGGAATTTTCGTCTTGTAGCCATTGCTCTCACCTCGTCGGTAACTTTTCTTAGACATTAAAGACATTAAACTTGACCTATACAGCCTTGAGAAACTGTCCGGTGGGCGGAGAGACGGATCTCAAGCTGTTCTCCGCCGGGATTCCTTGAGACTGAGGCGAGACAGCGCCGCTTTGATCGCATCGGCACTACGCTGCAAACCTTGTTGCTCCGCCGCTGACATCTCGGGCTCGAGCACGCGCCGCACCCCTCCTCGACCAATGACACTCGGCAAGGAAAGAGTAACTCCGAATGTTGGGTTGTAACAGCCGACAGGAATTACTGCCCCCTCATCGCGCAATATCATCTCAGTGAGCCGCGCGGAAACCATCCCTATGCCGTACTGGCTAGCCCCGATACCTTCAATGACCGTGATGTTGGCGTAACGCACCTCACGTTCGATTTCCTCACGCACTGTTTGTGGCGTTGGGCTCTCGCCAAAGAGGTCCAATACCTTCCTGCCGCCCACTTGCGCGGATGACCACAGGAAAACTGACGAGACACCATGCTCACCCAAGACCAGCGCATCCACGTCGGATGCACTGACGTTAAGACGCTTCCCCAGGTGAAACCTGAACCGTAACGTGTCGAGAGATGTGCCGGTGCTCAGCACCCGCTCGTGTCCCAACATACGCACTACGTCAGCCAGCGCGTCCGGCGGATCGGTTACGACCAGAATCAGCGCATCGGGAGCAGAGGAGTGGACCTGCGGGACGATGTCCTGAAAGATTGCAGCATTCGCCTCGAGCAGGCGGAGCCTTCCGACGGGATCGCTGCGATCGGTTGCGCCGCCAGCTTTCTCGTTGACTCCGGCAGTGATCATCACCACGGACGAGCCAGCCAGATCGGAATAGCCGCCGTCGCGCACCGTAATCGGTGGCAACAGGACCGTGCCGTATTGGATGTCCGTCACCACGCCCTGGGCCCGCTTGCGGTCCCGGTTGACGAGCACGACCTCGCGCGCACTTCCACGCATAACCATTGACAAAAGGCACGCGGAGCCAACCGCTCCCGCTCCAATGATTCCGACCTTCATATATCTGTCCTCCTACTTCATTGCTTTTAAGCCGAGAAGATATTCTTGGGTCCCGACGAATTCGGCGTCTTGGTGGCCGAAGATGCCCAGCCAACTCGCGCGAATGTGTTCGTCGCACATGCTCCAAGCCTCATAATTGTCGTCCTCATCGAATTTGACGCCGACCGGTTACTGCAATTGCGAGAGCGAACCCGACTGTGGCGGTCCTGGCCTCGCCGAGCCTGGGGAGCTTTGATGAGAGGATCGGGAGATCCCCAGCTTCTGCATCTTATGAATCAATGTAGTGCGCTTTAAACCAAGCTGCGCAGCTGCTCCTTTCGGACCACCGATCACCCAACCGACCGACTCAAGCGCGCGCAGAATCAGAATACGTTCCGAGTCCTTGAGAGTAGTTGCGGCCGGAGAAGAAGCCGTAGCCGAAGTTCCCACCACGGGCAAAGGATTGGGAAGCACGCCATCATTAGAAAGGATCACGGCACGTTCGATCAGGTTCTGCAGTTCGCGGATGTTGCCCGGCCACGGGTACGACGTGAGCGCAGACATCGTAGTTGGAGGAATGTGCTCGATGGGGCGGCTCATCCGGCGGCCATGAACCCCGGCAAAGTGCGCCACGAGCGCCGGAATGTCTTCGCGGCGCTCGCGCAAAGGCGGCAACAGTACCGGAAATACGTTCAGGCGGTAGTAGAGATCGCTGCGAAACTCGCCGCGGTTCGCCATCTCCGTCAGATTACGGTTTGTGGCTGCCACCAGCCGAACATTTACCTGATGAGTGCGAGTGCTGCCCAGGCGCTCGAACTCCTGTTCCTGAAGAACGCGCAGCAACTTCGGCTGCAATGCCGGCGGAATATCCCCTACTTCATCGAGGAAAAGCGTGCCTTTGTCGGCAAGTTCGAAACGGCCAATCTTTTGCGCGATGGCTCCAGTAAAGGCACCCTTCTCGTGGCCAAAGAGTTCACTCTCGAGCAGATCCAGCGGAATGGCAGCGCAATTCAGCCTTACGAAGGGTCGTCCGCAGCGCGAGCTGAGGTTATGAATCGCGTGCGCGATCAGCTCTTTACCCGTGCCAGTTTCGCCTTGTATAAGAACGGTGGAATCCGTGGGTGCGACCCGTTCGACTTGTTCGAGCACCGATTCCAAAGCAGGACTATTGCCAATAATCTGCTCGAACCGGCGATCGTAAGACGCTTGCTCACTACTCCCGAATCTCTGGAAAGCTCCCACAAAGAACCTCCTGGCGCGCACGCGCTCTTTTATCGGATCGGGCTCAATTCTCCAGGGCGGCTCGAACACTTTCGAGCAGGACTTCATCATCAAACGGTTTGGCCAGGAACTCCACCGCGCCGGCTCTTAGCGCCTGCATACGCATTTTGGTGTCGCCGTGAGCGGTGATGAAGATGGTCGGAATTCTGCAGTGTTCAGCGTTGAGTTTGGCCTGCAGTTCCAGACCGGACATCCCCGGCATGCGAATATCCGCGATCAGGCATGCCGTCTGCTGCTGCTGGCCGGACTTCAGGAATTCTTCCGCTGACGCAAACGCTTGCGAGGGCAATCCGACGGACTTAAGCATGCCCTGCAATGCGCTGCGCATCAACTCATCGTCATCGACGATCGTGACCAGTTTCGCCTTCGTCTGAGTAGCCATGGCTGAAGATTATTGCTGCGCCGCCGGTAACGCAATCATGCTTTGGTATGAGTTCTATAAGACCGGGCTGCACACGGCGCAGGCGGGTGGTAAGGTCATTCATGTGCCTCGATTTTGGTGGGAAGGGTGAGGCGAAAGCAGGCGCCGCGCGAGGAGTTGCCGGCAACCCACAGGCGGCCGCCATGCGATTCCACAATCGACCGGCTGATGCGAAGTCCCATGCCGGTGCCGTGAGGTTTGGTGGTAAAGAAGGCATCAAAAATCTGATCCGCCTGCTGCGGAGGCAGCCCCACTCCGGTGTCGCTGACCGACACCATAAGTTCTTCGTTCTCGCCTCGCTGTGAATGGATGATGAGCTCACGCGTCCCGTTCACATCCCGCATCGCGTCAATGCTGTTCATCATCAGATTCATCAGCACCTGCTGCAATTGCACTCGATCCCCCATGATGTGGGGAAGGTCTGCCGCCAGCTCCGTCCGGACCGAGATCGAGTACCGCGCTGTTTCACTGCGCAGGAGGGCCACCATCTCCTGAATGACTTCGTTTACATCAACCAACTCCCATTGCGGATTAGCCTTTTTGAAAAGCAGGCGAGTTCGGCTGATGATCTCCGCCGCCCGGGTCGCGTCTTTGACGACTCTCGAGGCGGCCTGGCGAGCCTCTTCCAGATCGGGATGATCGCGATTGAGCCAGCGTAAGCACGTGTTGGCGTCGGTGACGGCAGCGGCAATGGGTTGATTCACCTCGTGTGCCAGAGAGGCAGTCAGCTCTCCCATGGTGGTGATGCGGCTGATGCGCGCCAGATCCGTCTGCGCCTGCCGCAAGGCTTCTTCCGCCTGCCTGCGCTCCGTAATGTCGGTGGAACTGCCGACGAATTGCACCAGATTCCCAGACGCGTCTAGAACGGGATGTCCGACACTGTGGAGGTGTCTGACGGCGCCACTGGGAAGGAGAACCCGGTATTCAACTTCGTACTCCGCCTTTTCGGTTGTTGCCCGGTCTATTTCTTGTTGGCGCCTGGCTCGATCATCCGGATGAATGCGCTGCAAGCGTTTTTTCCAGGCCGACATGCCCTCTTCCTGATCGAAGCCATAGATGCGATACCATTCCTCGGAAAGATGCAATGCGCGTCTTTCAGGCACGTCCCAGACCCAACTTCCGGTATGCGTGAGCTTCTGCGCCTCGGCTAGATAGGCCTCGCTCTGCCGCAGCTTCTCCTCCGCCCGCCTGCGTTCCGTCACGTCCATCACAGTACCCACGTACTCAGCGAGATCGCCGGATGGGTTGAAAACGGGGTGAGCCACGACGTGGATATCCCGGATCTCGCCGCCGGGATGGAGGATTCGGTAATCCGTCTCGTAGTCGAACCTAGCACGACCCGCTGCCGCCGATATTTCCCTGATCCTGGCTTGATCATCCGGATGGACGCGCCGAAGGAATGTTTCGAATTCCGGCAGTCCGTCGCGCGGATCAAAACCCAGCACGCGGTAGCATTCTTCGGACCAGTACCTCATCTCGCCGGTGGCGGCGACCCTGGCCCAACTTCCGGTATGGCTGAGCCTCTGGGCCTCGGCCAAATAGGCTTCGCTTCGCTGCAGCTTCTCTTCCTGCAGTTCCAGGGTCTGGGCGGTGAGCCGCCTATCCATCGAGGACGTCAGCAGTGCCAACCCGAGGACGACAAAGGTGACGGCGGCAATTCCGCCGGTGCCGAGTGCGGAGATGCTAATGGCATGAGACAGGTCCGTCGGCACGCCGGAGGGAGTGAAACTGGCGGCAGCCATGCCGGTGTAGTGCATGACTGGGATCGCGGCACCCATCACGACGGCTCCGGCTAACTTTTTCCAGCCGACCCCGGTTTTCTCATCCCGGAAGCGAAAGGTAATCCATAGCGCGGCGAGAGAAATCAGAACCGCGAACACGACTGACAGGACTACGAGAGAAGAATCAAACTGGCATACAGCAGGTAAACGCATGGCGGCCATGCCGATGTAATGCATACCCGCAATACCCGAGCCCATCAGGAGACTTCCAGCGACCGCTTGAGACGCTCCCATTTTCTGCCGGCTCACCACGTACAGCGCGATGACCGACGCGAGAATGGCCGCAAACAGCGACAGCAGAACGGTTGGCCAGTGGTAAGCCACGGGAATCGGCAGCATGAACGCGAGCATCCCGATGTAGTGCATTGACCAAATACCTGTCCCCATCGCACAAGCACCGCCCAGCACCCAAAGCGCACGAGTCCAACCGCGCGCAGCCGTTACGCGACTTGCGAGATCCAGGGCAGCGTACGACGCAAACACGGCGATGAACACCGAGAGCGCCACGAGCACGTAGTTGTAAGAGCCAATCAAGTTCACGTTAGCCACTTGACTCCATCCCGAGTTGCCAAGAAGAACAAGTCGTTTGCGCTTCAATCAAGAAACTAACTGTTTTCTTGGCACCAGCGCCAAACTGGCGGCATTGACTATTTCTTGCCGGCGGGAAGCTCAAGCTTCGCCGCCATCCTGACCAATTCCGCCAATGATTCAGCCTGCATCTTGTGCATCACGTGCCCGCGCTGGATCTTCACGGTGATTTCACTGGTTCCAAGCTCAAAGGCTACTTGCTTATTGAGCATGCCTGAAACCACCAGGCCCATCACCTCGCGCTCGCGTGCGGTCAGCAACCCGTAGCGCTTTCTCAACTCGGCCAGCTCCCTCTCTTGTTCGCGGGTCACCCGGTCGCGATCCAAAGCCTGGTAAATCGCATCGAGCAGGTCCTGGTCGCGAAAGGGTTTGGTTAGGAACTCCACCGCACCGGATTTCATGGCCTTCACCGTCATCGGAATATCTCCATGACCGGTGATGAAGATGATGGGGATGTGAACCCCCGCGTCAGCCAACTCGCGCTGAAAATCCAGACCGTTGACACCGGGAAGTCTCACGTCGAGAATCAGGCAACTTGGCCCGTCCGGGCGCTGGCTGCGCAGGAACTCTTGCGGTGTCCGGAAAGTCTCAGAACCCAAGCCAACCGACTTCAACATGCCCTGGATCGAGGCACGCACCAAGTCATCGTCATCGATGACGAACACCGTGGGGGCGGCTGCGGGCGTCATTCATGCGCCTCTGCGACTGCGAGTAATCCGAAGAGATTTTACGCTCATTAATCAGAAGAGACACCACGAGACCGTCCAAATACCGACGCGCCATCCCCCTGCCGACACTCGAACCTTCGGTTGAGTTTTACTGCTGGGCGCAAAACCCTTGAAAAGTCCGGTGATGGCGGCGAACTGGGGTTTGGAGAGACGCATGCATTCGGTCGAGATGACGTAGCCACTGAGAGCTGACCGCCTGGGTAAGTGGGCTTCCCCCAACTCCAGGATTGGCACAGCGAAGGGGGCTGCGTCAGGAATCGTAACGCTGTTGTGATTCAAGAATCGAATTGAAAAGGACCCTATCGTGATGGCGAATCAAATTACGAAGAAGTGCGGGCACATCCCATGTCTTTGCGATGTGGCAAATGGAGAAGAATACTGCGGACAAGCGTGCCGCGACGCGGGCAGCGAAGACGTGGAAATCGCGTGTCAATGCTCGCATCCGGCGTGTCCGCTGACATTTCGCCACACCGCGTCTCGAGGTGCCTTTAACCTGGCCGACTGATAAAGACTAATCGGGCGAAGCCATAAGCAGCGATGTGGTCCCGCCAAAGGAGAATTGAACATGAAATTCCTGAAACAGAGTTTGTCGCTTTTTCTCTCATGCTGCCTGGTATTAGCTACCGCTCCGGAAGGGTTCGCCCAGGCGGATCAACCAGCGGCGCAGCCACCAGTCCAGGCCGCGCAACAGACACCAGAGCAATTGCAGCAACTGGTCGCGCCGATCGCATTGTATCCCGATGCCTTAGTGGCACAGATCCTTGCGGCCGCTACCTATCCCGACCAGGTTGTAGAAGCAGACCGGTGGCTGCAGCAACATACCGATCTCAAGGGCGAGCAACTTGGTAAAGAAGTCGATAAGCAGCCCTGGGATCCCAGTGTGAAGGCGCTCACCGAATTTCCTTCAGTGCTGGCCAACATGGACAAGAACCTTTCCTGGACCTCATCGCTCGGCGATGCTTACGTCAACCAAGAGCAGGACGTGATGAACGCCGTTCAGGTGATGCGCGACCGCGCGGAGAGGGCGGGGAACCTGAACAGCACATCCCAGGAAAAGGTAAGCAAGAAGGGGCAAACGATTGTGATCGAACCCGCGGACCCTGAGGTCGTTTACGTTCCCGAGTATGATCCCTGGCTCGTCTATGGAGAACCCATCGGGATTTGGCCCGGCTGGTACTGGTATCCGGGGCTGTTCATTGAGGGGCCTGGAATTGCGTTTGGCCTCGGCTTCGGGATCGGCTTCTTTGGCGGTTTTGGCTGGGGCTGGGGACACTGGGGATACGATTGGCATCACCACGACATTCGTTTCGACCACCATCACTACGAGTCCCACAGCAGAGTCTTCGCCAATCGCAACCACATGAATGCTGCGAGAGGTGGCTCTAATCGCGGCGGATTCCACGGTGGCGCACCGGCCAGAGGATTCGGGGGCGCTCAGCGTGGATTCGCGTCACATGGCCAGGCCGGGACCCGCTCCGGAGCGTTCAGCGGCTTCAATCACGGAGGAATGTCGAGAGGCTTTTCCGCTCGCGGCCAGTCGAGCTTTGGCGGAGGCTTCCATGGTGGCGGATTCGGCGGCGGAGGCTTCCACGGAGGCGGAGGCGGTCGAAGGTAACTCGGTTCAAATACCACAAACGAAACTGATGAATAGGGAGAAGAAAACATGCGCACAAACAATATGACGCTTGAAACAACTGAAACGTTTATCGTGAAACTTGCCTTTGGTTTCGCCTCCACGGTCCTTCTTCTGCTCTTGGGCTTGCTGATTGTGGTGGGTTTCGCTGGCTCGAGCTTCGCCCAGGACGCGCGGCCAAAGACCTTCGCGTCTGCGTGGGAAGCCACTAACGCTCTCTTTGAAGCGGCGCAAAAAGCGGATGAGCCGGCGTTGGAAGCCATCCTCGGAGCAGGCAAGGAAGTCACTTCCTCGAGCGACGAAGAGGAGGACAAGCTCGAACGCGAGCAGTTCACCCAGAAATATCAGGAGATGCACCGTCTGGTCCGGGAACCCGACGGAAGCACGGTCCTGTACATCGGCGCAGAAAACTGGCCATTCCCCATCCCGCTGGTTTCGGAGAACGGCGCCTGGCACTTCGATTCCAAGACCGGTACGCAGGAGATCCTCTTCCGGAGAATCGGAGAAAATGAGACCACCGCGATTGAAGTATGCGAGGAATTCGCCCTGACAAAGACGGAAGGCGGCGCAAAAGCTAGCAACTCAAAGGCAGCCAGCGAAGACCCGATCACACGGTTCGCCCAAAGCCTTATCACAGCCGGCGCGGCGAACAATGACGACAACACTCGCGCTACCAATGACAAAGAGGCATATCTTTTCCACGGGTACTATTTTCGACGAGTAGCCGGAGATTCCCCGGCCGCTGGCGGCGAGAAGAAGGGACTGACTTTGGTGGTGTATCCGGCGAACTACCGGTCGTCTGGAGTCAAGACCTTCATTGTCACGCGGAAGGGCATTGTTTTCGAGAAAGACCTCGGGCCCAGTACGACGACGGTCGCACCAGGTATCAGCATGCGCGATTCGGGTTGGCGCAACGTGGAGGGAAGCTAAACGCGCGGGCCCGAGTCGGCGCGATCACAAAAGGATGTTGCTGTTCATGCAAGAAGGAGGAGGAACGAATGACAAGAACTCTCTGCATTCTGGTATTGATTGGGGTCACAACCATGATTGGATACTCGCAAGAGACGGCCGGCGAATATGTCTCGCCGTCGCAAGCGGTTCCGACGGGCAGAGCTCCAAAGATGCGGGTCCAATTGCTGAACCCAGGAGAAGCTACGAAGCAATATGCCGTCATCTTCTACCAAGGAGACGAGGCTTTCTCCGGACTGCTGGAGTTCGCGGAGAAGTATGAAGTGACGAGCGCCCATTTCACCGCCATCGGGGCAGTGGGCGGGGCAACCTTGGGGTGGTTCGATCCCCAGCGCAAAATGTATAAGAAGATTGCCGTCGCCGGCCAGCACGAAGTGATTGGGATGAGCGGTGATGTCGCACTCTATCAAGGAAAGCCAGTGGTCCACACGCATATGGTGGTCGGGAGTCCGGACGGAACAACGCTCGCCGGCCATGTTCTTGACGCGTATGTATCCCCGACGCTGGAAGTCATGGTGACGGTCGATCCAGTAACGATGCAAAAACGGTTTGATCCGGCAACTGATCTGACGTTGATTGATCCAGCTTCGAAGTAACCCTGGACGGCGCCTTGATTCGCGCCTTGGCCACAGGAGTCTGTGCCACCGGACGACAGAGTGAAGGAGCCCTGTCGAAATGTGGACGCCGTGTCAAGCGCGGGACTACTTATCTGACTTTCCTTTAGGCTGGCGACCGGCGTTTAATCCCAGGTTGCTGAAAATAGACGCACAAGTCATCGGCTGCCAATTGGCATGCGGTGTGCATTTTCCCGATCGAGCGAAGAGAGCTTTAGAATAGAACTTTTATGTGGATTGTTCGACTAGCATTACGGCGGCCCTACACCTTTGTGGTGATGTCCATCCTCATCCTGATCATGGGCGGACTCGCCATCGTGCGCACTCCAACCGACATCTTTCCTAGCATCGATATTCCAGTTGTCAGCATCATCTGGAACTATAACGGTCTCCTCCCACAAGACATGAGCGACCGGATCGTGAGCATCACTGAGCGATCGCTCACTACTACGGTTGACAACATCGAACATATTGAGTCGCAGTCGCTCAACGGAATTGCTGTGGTTAAAGTATTCTTCCAGCCGAGCGCGAACATCCAGCAGGGTATTGCACAGATCACAGCGATTTCTCAGACGCAACTCAGGCAATTGCCAGCAGGAACGACGCCACCGCTAGTTCTTGCCTATAGTGCATCGAGTGTGCCGGTTCTTCAGTTGGCACTGTCAGGGCAAAATCTTTCGGAGCAGCAGCTCAACGACTACGCATTAAATTTCATTCGGACACAGCTCATCACCGTGCCCGGCGCGTCCGTGCCCTATCCCTATGGCGGCAAACAACGCCAAGTGCAGGTCGATCTGAATACAACCGCGCTGCAGTCGAAGGGCTTGTCTGCGCTGGATGTAGTCAGCGCGATCAGCGCGCAAAACCTGATCCTGCCCACAGGAACGGCCAAGATCGGTCCCAAAGAATACGACGTGTCCATTCCTAACGCTGCGCCGCAGACGATTGCGGACCTGAACCGAATCCCGATCAAGACGATCGGCGACACCACCATCTACGTCAAAGACGTCGCCTGGGTACGGGATGGTTTCCCCCCGCAGACGAATATCGTGAAGGTGAACGGGCAGCGCTCCGTCTTGTTGACCATCCAAAAAGCGGGAAATGCTTCGACGCTCAACGTGATCGCGGGCATCAAGGCGCTTCTGCCGCAAATTGCAGCCACAGTTCCAGCCCAACTGAAAATGACCCCGCTGGCGGATCAATCGATTTTTGTCCGTGGAGCGATCAGCGGAGTGGTGCGGGAAACGCTGATTGCCGCCTGCCTGACCGCCTTCATGATTCTTACGTTTCTCGGCAGTTGGCGCAGCACCGTCATCATCGCGACCTCGATACCTCTGGCGATCCTGACCTCGATCATCGTGCTCAGTGCGATCGGAGAAACCATCAACATCATGACGCTCGGTGGATTGGCTCTGGCGGTCGGTATTCTGGTTGATGACGCCACCGTCGAAGTCGAGAACATCAATCGCAACCGGGAAGCAGAACCGGAGAAGAATCTGGACGAGGTTGTTCTCGACAGCGCATCGCAAATTGCGACCCCCGCGTTCGTCTCCACGCTCTCGATCTGCATCGTGTTTGCGCCGATGTTTTTGCTGTCAGGGGTGGCGCGATATCTGTTTGTGCCGCTGGCCGAAGCGGTTGTGTTCGCCATGTTGGCCTCGTATTTCCTTTCGCGGACCATCGTTCCGACCATGGCCAAGTACTTGTTGCGGGTAGAAAAAAAGGAAGCCGGAGATGCTCCCAGCCTCAATCCGCTGGTACGCCTGCAAAAGCGTTTTGAGGCAGCCTTCGAGAGATTTCGCCATTCCTATCGCGGCCTGCTGGAAAATTGCCTGCACCACCGAGCGGTTTTCCTGATCGCGTTCTTCGTATTTTGTCTCGGCTCGCTGGCGATTCTGATTCCGTGGCTGGGCCAGGACTTCTTTCCCAGCGTGGACAGCGGCACTTTCAAGCTGCACATGCGCGCCCCCACAGGAATGCGTATTGAAGAAACCGCCAACCTTTGCGATCTGGTCGAGCAGTCGATTCGAAAAGAAATTCCGGCAGACGAGGTGCAAAGCGTCATTGACAACATCGGCCTGCCCTATAGCGGCATCAATCTCTCCTACAGCAATTCAGCGCCGGTTGGCACGTCGGACGCCGACATTCTTGTGACCCTGTCCACCAAGCACCATCCTACGGACGACTACATTCACCAGCTTCGGCTGGCCCTGCCAAAACAGTTTCCAGGTGTCACCTTCGCGTTTTTGCCCGCTGACATGGTCGCGCAGATTCTCAACTTTGGATTGCCTGCCCCCATCGATGTTCAGGTCGTAGGAAACGACTTGGAGGCAAACCGCCTATACGCAGACGCACTGCTGGCGAAGATGAGATATGTTTCGGGCGCGACGGATCTGCGGATTCAGCAACCCTTCGATCAACCCTACCTGCGCTTAAGGGTGGAACGCACCAAAGCCGAGCAACTTGGTTTCACGGCCCACGACGTTGCGCAGAACCTCCTGGTATCGCTGAGTGGTAGTTTTCAGACCTCGCCCTCGTTTTGGCTTGATCCAAAGAACCGTGTCAGCTATCAGATCGCGACCGAGACGCCGCAATATCGCGCCGACACCCTGCAGGATATGGAGAACATCCCGATCACAGGCACGAATCCAAATGCTCCGCCATCGCTCATGGCCAGCCTGGTGTCCACGCAGCGCGGGGCAGGAATGGCCGTGGTTTCCGATTACAACGTTGCTCCGGTCATTGACATCTTTGGCTCCGTCGCGGGCCGCGACCTCGGTGGCGTGGCCGGCGACATCAACAAGATCATTGACGCCACACGGCAGCAATTGCCGCGCGGATCGCGCGTCGTGGTCCGTGGGCAGGTACAGACCATGCGCGCCTCCTATGTCGGCCTTCTGGGCGGGCTGGTGTTCTCGATCGTGCTGGTGTACCTGCTGATCGTGGTCAACTTTCAGTCCTGGCTCGATCCTTTCATCATGATTTCCGCGCTGCCGGCGGCACTTGCGGGGATTGCCTGGTTCCTGTTCATAACGCACACCAATCTGAGCGTGCCCGCGCTGATGGGAGCCATCATGTGCATGGGCGTCGCCACCTCAAACAGCATCCTGGTGGTGAGCTTCGCCACGGAAAAAATGGCGGAAGGAATGGATT
>Ga0210394_10000601_pt1 | contig 72136 bp, 66 predicted proteins | sample IncBWC12MmetaG_FD_160121 | JGI IMG/M metagenome (GOLD analysis project Ga0210394, IMG submission 160121) | Forest soil microbial communities from Barre Woods Harvard Forest LTER site, Petersham, Massachusetts, United States - Inc-BW-C-12-M | ecosystem: Environmental > Terrestrial > Soil >... | reverse complement strand
GCTTCTCGCTGAAGATCGCCACCAGCACGTTGCCGACGCCGACCTCCTTCTTGCCGCTCGACTGCACGTGGAACACCGCGCGCTGCAGCACGCGCTGGAAGCCGAGCGTCGGCTGCACCTCGCGCTCTTCCCCTTCCTCGAGGCGCGGGGTCGACTGGTCGATGTGTTCTTTCAGTTCCTGCTTGAACTTCGCCAGGTCCGCACCGCAGGCGCGCAGCACCTCGCGCACCTTGGGCGTGTCGAGGATCGCCAGCAGCAGATGCTCGACGGTCAGATACTCGTGACGCGCCTCGCGGGCCTGGTGGAACGCATCGTTCAGACAGTATTCGAGCTCGTTGGACAACACTTCAGCAGGACCTTTCAGTTGTTGACGTCAGCACTCTCCACACCGCCGGCGGCGCCTTCAGGTCTCCTCGAGCGTGCACATCAGCGGGTGCTGATGGTCGCGCGCGTAGGTCGTCACCTGCGCCACCTTAGTTTCCGCGATCTCATAAGTGAAGACCCCGCAGACCCCCTTACCCTTAGTGTGCACCTCAAGCATGATGCGCGTGGCGGTCGGACGGTTCAGGGCGAAGAACTTTTCCAGCACGTCGACCACAAACTCCATCGGGGTGTAGTCATCATTCAGCAGAACTACGCGGTACAGCGGCGGCTGCTTGACCTCCGGTCGCGCCTCTTCGACAACGACGCCGGTATCGGGGCGAGCCGGATGCGGATCAGGCATGAGTGTCTTTATAGGGGTCGCGAAACGGCAACACAAGCCTGCCAGAATGTGGAGTAGTTACTCCTGCAGAAACAATTGCTTGAGAGCGCGAGCGCCACGCTCGTATGATGGCCCAGCTTGTGGCGCGGCGCGCGGTGCGCGCGCGCGCAAACCGAAAGTCCGCAGGAGACCGAAGGACCACCGTTGACCGGGCTCGCTTAAGCCTATGAACGCCGCTTCCTGGCTCGAGGGACTGCCTGCGCACGAGCGCTGGCGTGCGTGGCTGCTCGGGGAGGGCCCACGGATTGCGACCTGGATCCTGGCGCTGGCGCTCGGTGTGCAGGCCGCGCTGATCGTGACGGATCTCGCCGGTGCCGGGCGCGCCCGGGCGCAAGCCCCGCTGGCGCGCCACCCGGCACACCCGCATAGCCTGGATCTGGCCGTCATCACCGGCGCCCACCTGTTCGGGACCGCGCCCGCGGCCCGCCAGGACGGTGCCGATGCCCCGCAGACGAACATTCAACTGGTGCTGACCGGAACCATTGCCGGCAACGATCCTCAAAACGGCCTGGCGATCCTCGGACAAACGGCACAGACCGCCAAAGTGTATGCAGTCGGAGACAATGTTCCCGGGGGGGCGAAGCTGCATTCCGTGTACAGCGACCGCGTAGTCATCGACCGTAACGGGCAGCTGGAATCGCTCGCGCTGCCCCATCAGCCGAGCAGCAGCGCAGCGCCGCCCTCGGCCGCGGCGCTGCCCGGTGAGAATCCGTCGTTCGAGCGCATGCGGCGCATGATCAGCGAGCAGCCGGGGCTGCTCGCCGACGTGCTGCGGCCGCAGCCGGTCATGGATCACGGCCACATGAATGGCTTTCGCGTCTACCCGGGGCGCAACCGCCAGGCCTTCCTGCGCCTGGGACTGCGGCCCGGCGACCAGGTGACGGCCATCAACGGCACCCCGCTCGATGACCGTGATCGCGGCGACGCGATTCTGCGCACCCTGAGTAGCTCGAGTGAGGCGCGCGTCACGGTCATTCGCGCCGGTCAGCAGCAGGATCTCACCCTGAACCTTGCCCAGGTCGAGCAGGAAGCGGACAGCCTGGCCACGCAGTCGCCGGCGGCGCAAACCGGGGTCGTACCCGCGCCGGCAGAGCCGCCGGCCGCTCCGCCGCCTGTACCGCCGGCCGGTGGGCCCGGCGGCCAGTAACGGCCGCTGGCGCAAGTGGGGGGAGCCGACGTGTTGACTGGCCTTCGTTTTCTTGGCGTGTGCGCGCTGGCGGTGCTGGCGGCCGCGCTCGCGGCCGCACAACCGCCACCGCCACCCCCTATGCAGGCGACGCAACAGCGCATCACCCCCAACTTCAAGGATGCGGACATCACGCAGATCGCCGAGGCGGTGGCCGCCGCCACCGGCAAGAACTTCATCATCGATCCGCGGGTGCGCGCACAGGTGACCATGCTGTCCGCGACGCCGATGTCGCCGGCGGCGTTCTACGAGGCGTTCCTGTCGATCCTGCAGGTCTACGGCTTCATCGCGGTGCCGGCCGGGGACGTAATCAAGATCCTGCCGGACGCGAACGCGCGCCAGATCCCGGCGCTGGATCTGCCGGATCACGTGAGCGCCACTTCGGATGAGATCGTGACACAGGTGCTCGACGTGAAGAACGTGAGTGCGCCGCAGCTGGTACCGATCCTGCGGCCCATGATCCCGCAGTACGGGCACCTGGTGGCCTACCCGGCGGGCAACATCCTCATCATCACTGACCACGCCAGCAACGTGAACCGCATGATGCGCATCATCCGGCGCATCGATCAGGTGGGTAACCAGGACCCGGAGATCGTGCCGCTCGCCAACGCCTCGGCCTCGGAGATCGTGCGCGTGGTGAACTCCCTCTACCAGGGCGCGGCGGCCAGTGAGGGCGTGGCGGTCAAGGTGGTCGCGGACGAGCGCTCCAACAGCGTGCTGATCGCCGGCGACGAGGCGCAGCGGCTGCGCATCCGCGCGCTGATCGTGCACCTGGACACCCCGCTCGAGGCCGGCGGCAACACGCGGGTGCGCTACCTGCACTACGCCGATGCGGACAAGCTGGCGCCGAAGCTCAAGGAGCAGATCACCGGCATCGCCCAGGCGGCCGCGGGGCCCGCCGGGGCGGCCGGCGCGGCCTCACCGGCGGCGCAGGCGGAAAAGAACGCCATGGTGTGGGCCGATCCCACCAACAACGCGCTCATCATCACCGCGCCGCCCAAGATCATGCACGCGGTGATGGACATCATCGACAAGCTCGACATCCGCCGGCCACAGGTGCTGGTGGAGGCGATCATCGCCGATATCAACTTCAACAAGGACTCCGAGCTCGGCGTCAACTGGGCGGCGTTCTCCAACGGCACCAACGTGCCGGCCGGCTCCTTCGTCTCACCGGTAGGCGGCACCAGCATCGTCGATCTCGCCGGCGCCATTCAGAACCCGGCCAACGTCAGCACGACGCTGCTGCAGGGCACGACGCTTGGCATCGGCCGCATCGGCGGCAACGGGCTGAACTTCGCCGCCATGCTGCGCGCGATCCGCTCCGATACCGACGACAACATCATCGCCACGCCCTCCGCGGTCACCATGGACAACCAGGAGGCGGAGCTGAAGGTGGCGCAGGAAGTGCCGTTCATCACCGGGCAGTTCACCAACACCACCGCGGTCACGGGCGGCACCGTCAATCCGTTCCAGACCATCCAGCGTGAGGAGGTCGGCACGATCCTCAAGCTCACGCCGACCATCTCCGCCGAAGGCACGCAGGTGATGCTGAAGATCTCGATCGAGAGCTCGAGCATCGGTCAGAAGCCCGCGGGCGCGGTCGACCTCGTCACCAACAAGCGCACGGTGAGCACCACGGTGCTCATTGAGGACGGCGGCATCGTGGTGCTCGGCGGACTCATCGAGGACGACCGCAGCAAGAGCGAGAGCCGCGTGCCGTACCTCGGGAACATTCCGATCATCGGCTTGCTCTTCAAGACCCGCGCCGACACCTCGACCAAGAACAACCTGATGATCTTCATCCGCCCGAAGATCCTGCGCGATGAGTCACAGGCAGCCTACGAGACGGATCTCAAATACAACTACATGCGCGATCAGCAGAAGCCGTTTCTCAACTCCCACGAGGCGCTGCCGCTGCTGCCCGGCGTGCCGCCCGGCAAGCTGCCACCGCTGCCCCCGCCACCGCCGCCGGGCACCGATGCCGCGGTCACACCCGGCACCACCGGCACCACGCCCGCGGTCCGGCCGCCGGCGAATAGCGCTCCCGCGGGCAAGTCTCCGCCTGCCACGGCGCCGGCGGGCGCGACACCGCCCGCGGGTGCGGTCGTGGCGCCCGGCTCCCCCGCACCGGACAGCACGGCCACCCCGGCGGCGCCCGCGCCCGCCGCCGGCAGCAGCTCGCCGCCCGATCACCCATGAGCGCGAACGGCGCAGCCATTCCGCCCGGCGCCGACGGGGTACGGCGGCTGTCGTTCGCATTCGCCAAGCGCCACGGCGTGCTGGTCAACCGCGTCGTGGACGGCGTGGCGCAGTGCACCTATCGCGATACCGCCTCGCCGCAGGCGCTTGCCGAGGTGCGCCGCTACCTGCGCCTGGCGGTGCGTCTCGAGCGCGTCCCGGAGGCGCAGTTCGATGAGCTGCTGCGGCTGGCCTACGAGGCCGGCTCGGATGCCATGGAGGCGATGGGCGGACTCGATGACACCACCGATCTGGCGCATCTGGCCCAGGATCTGCCCGAGCAGGCGGACCTGCTCGACAGCGAGGACGACGCCCCGATCATCCGCCTGATCAACGCGGTGCTCACCCAGGCCGTCAAGGAGAACGCCTCCGATATCCACATCGAGCCGTTCGAGAACCGCCTGGTGATCCGCTTCCGCGTCGACGGCGTGCTGCGCGAGGTGCTGCAGTCCAAGCGCGCGGTGGCGCCGCTGGTGGTATCGCGCGTCAAGGTCATGTCGCGGCTCGACATCGCCGAGAAGCGCCTGCCGCAGGACGGGCGCATCAGCCTGAGGATCGCCGGGCGCGCGGTGGACGTGCGCGTCTCGACCATCCCCTCCGGACACGGCGAGCGCGTGGTGCTGCGTATCCTCGACAAGCAGGCCGGCAAGCTCGACCTCAATTCCCTGGGGATGGATGCGCGCACCCAGAGCGCCATGGACGAGCTGATCCACAAGCCCCACGGCATCCTGCTGGTCACCGGGCCGACCGGCTCGGGCAAGACAACCACGCTGTACGCGGCGCTCGAGCGCCTCAACGACAACACGCAGAACATCATGACCGTGGAAGATCCGATCGAGTACTACATCGACGGCATCGGCCAGACCCAGGTCAATACCAAGGTGGAGATGACTTTTGCCCGCGGGCTGCGCGCCATCCTGCGCCAGGACCCGGACGTGGTGCTGATCGGCGAGATCCGCGATCTCGAGACCGCGCAGATCGCGGTGCAGGCGAGCCTCACCGGCCACCTGGTGCTCTCCACGCTCCACACCAACACCGCTGCCGGCGCCATCACGCGCCTGCGCGACATGGGCATCGAGCCGTTCCTGCTGTCTTCGAGCCTGATCGGCGTGCTGGCGCAGCGCCTGGTGCGGGTGCTGAGCCCCGAGACCAAGCAGCCGTTCCAGGCGGGTGAGTACGAACGGCGGCTGCTGAACCTGCGGGCGGACGAGCCCTCGCCGACGCTCTACCGGCCGGGGCGCGACAGCAGCGGCGGCTACCGCGGACGCTCCGGCATCTACGAGCTCATCATCGTCGATGATGCGATGCGTACCATGATCCACGACGGCGTCTCCGAGCAGGAGATTGAGCGTCATGCCCGTCTCGCCACGCCCTCGATCCGCGACGACGGGCGCGCCCGGGTGCTGCGCGGCGAGACCACCATCGAGGAAGTGCTGCGCGTTACGCGTGAGGACTGACGCGTGGGCGCGTTCGAATACACCGCGCTCGATGTCTCCGGCAAGGAGCGCAAGGGCATCCTCGAGGGCGACACGCCGCGCCACATCCGCCAGCTGCTGCGCGAGCAGCAGCTGTTGCCGGTGGCAGTCGCGGAAGTGGCCCAGAAGGAAGCCAAGCGCCAGCACTCCTTCAACCTCGCGCGGCGCGTCTCGTCCGCGGACCTGGCGCTGTTCACCCGCCAGCTCGCCACGCTGGTGCGCGCCGGTCTGCCGCTCGAGGAGTCGCTGCTGGCGGTGTCGCAGCAGACCGAGAAGCCGCGCGTGCAGAGCATCATCCTCGGGGTGCGCGCGCGCGTCATGGAGGGCCACACTCTCGCCAGCGGTTTCGCCGAGTTCCCGCGCATCTTTCCGGAGATCTACCGCTCCACGGTGTCCGCGGGTGAGCAGGCCGGGCACCTGGACAACGTCCTGGAACGGCTCGCCGACTACACCGAGGGGCGCGATCAGTTGCGCCAGAAGGTGCTGGCCGCGATGCTCTACCCGATCGTCCTCACGGTGATCTGTTTCGGTATCGTCTCGGCGCTGCTGGTGTACGTGGTGCCGCAGGTGGTGTCGGTGTTCGAGGCCAGCAAGGCCAAGCTGCCCGTCATCACGCAGCTGCTGATCCTCACCAGCGCCTTTCTGCGCAGCTGGGGCATCTACCTCTTTATCGCCGGCATCCTCGTGGTGGTGGGTTTGCGCCGCTGGCTGCGCCAGCCGGCGGCGCGCACGCGCTTTCACCGCTTGCTGCTGCGCCTGCCGCTGATCGGACGGCTGACGCGCGGCTTCAACACCGCGCGCTTCACGCGCACCTTCAGCATCCTGTCGGCGAGCTCGGTGCCGGTGCTCGAAGCGCTGCGCATCGCCGGCGAGGTGGTGACCAACCTGCCGATGCGCGATGCGGTCGCGGAGGCCGCGGCGCGGGTGCGCGAGGGCGCCCCGATCGGTCGCTCGCTGGCGGCGAGCCGGCTGTTCCCGCCCATGACCATTCACCTCATCTCCAGCGGCGAGTCGAGCGGGCAGCTCGAGACCATGCTCGAGCGCGCTGCCATCAGCCAGGAGCGCGAGCTCGACGGGTTGCTGGCCGCGCTGGTCGGACTGCTCGGACCGGTGCTGATCATCGTCATGGGACTGTTCGTCATGGGCATCGTTTTTGCCATGCTGCTGCCGATTTTCCAGATGAATCAGCTGATTCACTGAGGCGGGCTGGGGCGGGCCACGCGCGCCGAAACCGGGCACGCTTCACAAACCGCGCGCACCACATTGCAGTCGTCCCGCGATCTGATTTAAGTTCGCGCCGTCCAATTCCAGGTAAGGCCCGCCGTCGAAGCATGAGCGAGAAGCCGGAATCAGACGAATTCGAGGACGAGGAGGCCGACGAGCCCGTCGTCGAGGATGGTGACGTCGATCTCGACCAGGTCATCAAGGACCTCGATCTCGCCAAGCGCCGCGGGCAGAAGAGCGGCGATCCGGCGTGGCGCCGGCTCGAGCGGCTGCTCGAGGAAAAGCACACCGCCGAGCTCACCAGTGACTTCGAGGACTACGAGATCGGCGAGGGGACCGACCGCCCGCGCAAGCCGCGCCGCCGGTCGCGTTAGGCGCCCGCGCTGCGCTCTGTCCCGGCAATCCCCGGCGCGACCCCGGGGTGCGGGGCACTGAGCAGCGTGCTGAAGGCGTCAGCCGGGATCGCCTGGCTCATGAGAAAGCCCTGCACCAGGTCGCACCCGGCGGTACGCAGGAACTGCAGCTGCTCGGCCGTCTCCACCCCCTCCGCCACCAGCTTCAGGCTGAGGTTATGCCCGAGAGCGATGATGGCGCGCACGATGGCGGCATCGTCGGCATCGACGGTGAGGTCATTGACGAAGGCGCGATCGATCTTGAGGGTGTCCAGCGGAAAGCGCTTGAGATAGTTGAGTGAGCAGTAGCCGGTGCCGAAATCGTCCACCGCAAGTGCGAAACCGAACTCCTTGAGCGCCTGCAGCGAGCGCTGCCCGCCCTCCACGTCCTGCATCAGGACGCCTTCGGTGAGCTCGAGCTCAAAGAGCGACGCCGGCAAGTGCGCCGCCTCAACCACCTGCGACAGCCGTAGCAGCACGTCCTGGCGCAGAAAATCGCGCCCCGATACGTTTACTGCAATGGCAGGCACGCTCAGGCCGGCAGCACGCCACTGCCGCAGATCGCGGCACACCTGCTGCAGCGTCCAGCGGCCGATTTCCGCGATCAGCCCGGTCTCCTCGGCCACGGCAATGAAATCGCTGGTGCAGATCTGCCCGCGCTGCGGGTGAAACCAGCGCAGCAGCGCCTCCGCGCCCGCTACGCACAGCTTGTGAGTGTCGTACTGCGGCTGGTAATACACCTGCAGCTGCTGGCTTTCGAAGGCGCGCCGCAGCTCCATCTCCAGCGACAGCCGCTTCAGCGCGCGCGCGTTGAAGGCGCTGGTGAACATCCGAAACTGGTTGCGGCCGCTCGCCTTGGCCTCGTACATGGCGCCATCGGCGTTCTTGAGCAGCGTCTGCGCATCGCTGCCGTGCTGCGGGAATAGCGCGATGCCGATGCTCGGAGTGACCACGAACTCGTAGCCGCCCTGCGAAAAGGGCGCTGCCAACGCCGCCTGAATGCGCTGCGCGACGTGCTCGGCATCCGCTTCGGCCGGATCTGCCGTGAGCACCACGATGAACTCATCGCCGCCGACGCGCGCGAGCTGCCGGCCGGCGCCGGGGCCGGCGAGCGCGGCCGCGAGCCGCTCCGCGACCTGCCTGAGCAGCGCGTCCCCGGTCTCGTGACCGAGCGTGTCGTTGATGCGCTTGAACTGGTCGAGGTCCACGAACAACAGCGCCACGCGCCGCTGCCGCTCGGCCGCCTCGGCCAGGGACGTTGCCAGGAACTCCCGGATCCATTCGCGGTTCGGCAGCCCGGTGAGCGCATCGAAGTAGGCCAGGCGATGAATGTGCGCCTCGGTCTGCTTGCGCTGCGTAATGTCGCGCACGATGGCGAGCACCTGGCCGCCGGCATTGGGGAGGTAGCGACACTCGAAGTGGCGCGGCGCGTCCTGCGAATCCACGCGCGAGAATTCGAACGCGGTCGGCGTGCCGCGCAGCGTGGCCTCGAGGCACTGCAGGGCGCGCGCCAGCGCGCCCGGCGGCAGCAGCGCGTTCAGGTGCAGCGCGCCGGCGGCATGCGCCTGCATGCCGGGGAGCCCCGCGAGCGGGGAGAAGCAATGGCTGATCGCGCCAGCGGCGTTCACCAGGAACAGGCCGTCGGGTACGGCCTTCAGGAGTGCGGAGTTCTTCTGCTCGGACAGGCGCAGCGCCTCGATGGTGCGCGCGCCGCGCAGCACGTAGCGGATGCGATGCCGCAGCAGCGCCCAGTTGATGGGCTTCACCACGAAGTCGGTGGCACCGGCGTCGTAGGCGAGATTGATCGACGCCGGGTCATCGAGGCCGGTCACCATGACGATCGGCACGTCGAATCCGCCGGGCAGGGTGCGGATGTTGGTGCAGGCCTGATAGCCGTCGCCGTCGGGCATTTCCACATCCAGCAGCACGATATCGGGCATCTGCCGCGCGCAGTCCGCAACCGCCGCATCGCCGCTCGCGGCCGTCTGCACCGTGAAGCCCGCGGCCTCGAGAGTCGCTGCGGCAATGTCGCGCAACAGCGCGTCATCGTCGGCCACCAGCACCCGCAGCCGCGGCTCCCGTGCGCTCATGCGGACCTGCGCATTTCGCCCAACAGCTCCTCGCTCACGCGCGGATACAACACCCGCACCTGAGCCCACAGCCCCGCTGCGGCCGACAGATCGCCGGTACGCCCGCAGGCCTCCAGCTCACGGCACAGGCGCATCAGCCCGAGGGCGCCGACGTGGCCGTTGCAGGAGCGCCAGGCGTGCGCTGCGCGTGCCAGCTCCATGGCCTCCCCGCTATTGAGGGCGCGTTCGATGGCAGCCACCAGGCGCTGGGAGTCGCTGAGCCAGCTGCGCGCGATGTGGCTCAGCATGTCCTGCGACCCGCGCGGCGGCAGCGCACGCAGCGCATCCAGTGTCGCCCGATCCAGCAGCAGTTCCGCGGCCGGATCCGCGCCGACGCCTTCGCCGGCGGCGGCCGCTCCGGGCAGCCAGCGCGCAAGCGCCCCATGGAGCGCCTCGCGGGTGAAGGGTTTGGCCAGGTAACCGTTCATCCCCGCGGCGAGGCATGCGGCCCGCCCCTGCGGGGTGGCATCGGCAGTGAGCGCAATGACCGGCAGACCCGCTCCACCCGCCTCGCGCTGGCGCAACGCGCGGGTCGCGGCAAACCCGTCCAGCACCGGCATTTCGCAGTCCATGAGCACCGCATCGAAGTGCTCGCGCGCGAGCTTCTCGAGCGCCTCCTGTCCGTTGTTAGCCGCCTGCGAGTCGAGACCGAGAGCCGCGAGCACGCCCTGTGCCACTTCGCGGTTCAGCGGCTGATCCTCGACCACGAGCACCCGCCCGGTGAGCGGCGACAGCGGACCGGTGAGCGGCCCGCGGCTGGCACCCTCCGCCGCCAGTGCGCGGCCGGTGAGCGCGCGGTGCAGCTCACCGAGACGTATCGGCTTGGTGACCTCGGCATCGAACCAGCGTTCGCTCCCCGCCGCTACGGGGCTCAGGCTCGTGAAGCTCACCAGACGAATGACCCGCGGCCTGAGGCTGCGTACTGCCGGCAGCTGCTGCAGCAGGGCGTGGGCGGCGCCATCGGGCAGCGGATCGTCGATGACGACCGCCTCGTAGGCGGCGCTGCGCACCTCAACCACGGCGGCCTCGAGCGAGGCCGCCGGTGTCGGGCGCGCGCCCCAGGCGCGCAGCGCGTTGGCCATGAGAACGCGCGCGGCGGCGTTGTCGTCGACCACCAGCACCCGCACGCCCGCGAGCCGCGGTACCGCGGCAGGAGGCTGCGCGGGCGCCGCGACCGGCAGTGTCACCTCGAAGGAGAAGGTCGAGCCTGCACCGCGAACGCTCGTCAGTGCCAGCTTGCCGCCCATCAGCTGTACGATCTGCCTCGAGATCGCCAGCCCGAGTCCGGTGCCGCCGAAGCGGCGCGTGGTGGAGGCGTCCTCCTGCGCGAATTCCTCGAAAATCCGCGCCTGATTCTCGGGGGCGATGCCGATGCCGGTGTCCGCCACTTCAAAGCGCACGCGCAGCGGCTCGCCCGGGCGATCTGCGCCCACCAGCGGCACCACGCGAAAAGTCACCTCCCCGGCTTCGGTGAACTTCACGGCGTTGCCGCCGAGGTTGATGAGCACCTGGCGCAGCCGCACCGCATCGACGCGCACGCGCGGCAGCGCTTTGAGCGGGGCGTCAAACAACAGCTCGATGCCCTTGCCCGCGGCGCGCGCCGCCAGCACCTCGACCGTCTGTTCGACGAGCTCGATGAGGTCGCTTTCGACCGGATCGAGTTCCAGCCGATGCGCCTCGATTTTCGACAAATCGAGCACGTCATTGACGATGGCGAGCAGCGAGTCGGCGGAGCGGTGAATCCCTTCCGCGAAGCGCCGCTGCGCCGCATCCAGGCGCGTGTCGAGCAGCAGGCTCGTCATGCCCAGTACGCCGTTCATGGGCGTGCGCAGCTCGTGGCTCATGCGTGCGACGAAATCACTCTTGGCGCGCGTCAGCACCTGCAGCTGCGCATTGCGCTCCTGCAGCTGATGGGTACGCTCCTGCACGGTCTGCTCGAGCTGGCGACTGTAGCGCAGGGCGCGTGCGCGGCGCGCCTGCTGATGTCGCCACAGGTAAGCGGCCAGCAGCAGCCCCGCCAGCACGTACAGCAGGCGCGCCGCCGTGGTGTTCCACGGCGCGGGCGACACCTGCAGCGGAATGGCCAGCTCGTGCGTGCTCCAGTCGCCGTCGGCGTTCGCGGCGCGCACCCGCAGGAGGTACTCGCCCGCTGCAAGGTTGGTGTAGGTCGCGCGGTGCAGCGCGCCGGCGTCCACCCAGCCCGAATCAAACCCGTCCAGGCGGTAGGCGTAGCGGTTGTTGGCGGGCGAGGTGAAATCGAGCGCGGCGAACTCGAAGCTCACGAGCTTGTCGTCGTAGGCGAGCCTGAGCGGCCGCCCGGGACCGGGCAGGTCGCGCTCCGGCAGCAGCTTGTTGAGCCGCGCGGCGGCGGTCAGCACCACGCGCGGCGGCGGCGCACTGAACCGGACCGCCGCCGGCGCGAAGGCGTTGAAGCCGTCGTTGCCGCCGAAGAACAGGTTGCCGTCGCGGTCCTGGTAATACGCGCCGAACTCGAATTCCTCGCCCTGCAGGCCGTGCCACTGGTGGTAGACCTTGACTGCGCGCGTGCGCGGATCGAGCCGCACCAGGCCGTTGCTGGTGCTCAGCCACAGGCCGTCCGCGCCGTCGGACTCGATGCCGTAGACCACGCGGCTCGGCAGCGCGCTCGCGTAGTTCTCGAAATGCACCGACCGGGGCGCGGCGGAGCTGCCGATGAGGTGATCGAGGCCACCGCTGGCGGTGCCCACCCACACCTCGCCGCGTCGGTCCACGTGCAACGCATACACGCTGTCGTCGGAGAGGCTCGCGGGATCCTTGTCGTCGCGCCGGTAGTGATGGAAGTGTCCGCTCGCGCGCTCGAGGAGATTGAGCCCACCCCCCACCGTGCCAATCCACAGGTTCCCCAGCCCATCCTCGGCGATGGCGCTGGCGTGTCCGTCGCTCAAGGAGCGCGCGTCGTCGGCGCCGACCGGATAGCGGGTCAGCTGGCCGCTCGCGGCGATACTCGCGATTCCACCCCCGAAGGTCCCCACCCAGATGGTTCCAACCCGGTCCTGGTAAAAGGCCATCACGCCATCGGCCGGCAGCGCGTGCGCGTCGGCGGCGTCTGCGCGCCACACCCGCACGTGCCCGGTGGCGAGGTCCACCTGGTCGAGGCCCCCGGTCATGGTGCCGACCCAGAGGGTGCCGTGGTGATCGTAGAGCAGCGCCATGATGCGATCGTCGGTCAGGCGCAGCGCGGCAGTGTCGCGCCCGTAGCGATGCTCGGTGCCGCTGCGCGTGTCGATCTCGACGAGGCCCGCACCGATCGTGCCCACCCACACGCGGCCGGCGCCGTCGTCGGCAAAGCTGCTGACCTGGGTGTCGTGGAACGCGGCGCTGCGGTAGTGCCCGAGCAGCCAGCTCTCGGGGTTCCAGTGACTCGCGCCGCCCGAGCGCGTGCCCACCCACAGCACCCCGCCCCGGTCCTGGTAGAGCGCGAAGATGTTGCTGTCGCGCAGGCTCTGCGGATTGTCCGCGTCATTGCCGTAGCGCACGAAGCCTTCCGTGGAATGGTCGAAGAGATTCAGCCCGTCGACGGTCCCGACCCAGAGGCGCTGCGCCGCGTCCTCGAGGATCGCGGTCACGCGGTCGTGGCTGAGGGAGTGCGGGTTGGCGGGCTCGTGACGGAACGCGGTCACGCGGCCGGTGCCGGGCTCCAGGCGATCCAGTCCGCCGCGCATGGTGCCGATCCACAGCGCGCCGGTGTGGTCCTCGCGGATGACCCGCACCTGCAGATCAGAGAGGCCCGCCCCGTCGGCTGACCGGCCGTAGTTGACGAAGCCGCCCGTGGCCGGATCGTAGCGGCTCAGGCCGCCGTCGGTGCCGATCCAGACGCGGTCTGAGTGATCGGCATACAGCGCGAACACCGCATCGGACGGCAGTGAATGCGGGTCGCCCTCGCGGTGACGGAAGTGACGGGCGACGCCGGTGACGGGATCGAGCAGATCGAGGCCGCGATCGAGCGTGCCCACCCAGATGCTCCCCGAGGCGTCGATGAGCAGCGTGCGCACCGCATCACTCGCGAGCGAGTCCGCCCGGGCCAGCTCGTGCCGGTAGAGCTGAAACTGGTCGGTACGCCGCTGCCAGCGCGCCACGCCGCCGCCGATGGTCGCCAGCCACAGGTCCGCGTGCTTATCCTCGGCGACCGTCCAGATGTAGTCGCTCGCCAGCGCGTGGGGGTTGCCGCGCTCGCGCCGGTAGACGCGGATGGAGTTACCGTCGTAGCGATCGAGCCCGCTCTCAGTGGCGAGCCACAGATATCCCTGCGAGTCCTGCAGGATGCCCATGACCGTGCTCTGCGAGAGCCCGTCGCGCATGCTCAGGTGCTCGAAATACAGCGGCCGCACCGCGGGGAGCGGTGCGGCCGCCTGTACCGGCCCGGCGAGCGCGCACAGCCAGGCGCCGGCCGACAGGGCGCCGAGCAGGCTGCGGGTGCGCATGGCGCGCTGTCGACCGGGGCGCGGTGTGCGCACGGCCCGCTACTGCTGTGCCGGGACGACGATGCCGCTGTAGCCGGCGCTCTGCGTGGTGCCGCTGCTCCACGGGTAGCCGCTGCTCCAGGTGTAGCCGCTGCTCCAGGTGTAACCGCTGCTCCAGGTGTAACCGCTGCTCCAGGTGTAGCCGCTGCTCCAGGTGTAACCGCTCGCCGAGGAGTAGCTGCCGTTCCACAGCAGTCCGTCGCCGAGCTGCTCAACCCCCCAGAGGATCTGTCCGAGCGTCGGGCCGACCAGCGGCACCTTCGAGACAACGGTTCCGACCCCGCCGATCAGGCTCCCCACGCCGCCGAGCAGCCCGCTCGCGGCGCTCGAGCTGGTCGTAGCCATGATGTAGTAGTCACCGGTCGAGGGGTCGTAGTTGGCGCGCCCGCCGTAGTGCTGCAGTCCGGCGAGGTCCAGCGCGACGTTCAGTCCCTGGTTGGCGCAGCCGCTCGCGGTGCTGTAGACCGCGTCGTGCGCGTTCACCAGTCCGGCGCCCTGCTGGAAGACTGTGTAAGCGAGCTCGCCGTTGGCATTGACCGCCGGGTGTGCGCCGGACATCAGCCGGCACTTGACCTGATCGGGGGTCAGCCGCGGGCTGACCTCGAGCATCAGCGCCGCCACGCCGCTCGTCACCGCCGTCGCCATCGACGTGCCCGACATGGTGAAGTCGTCGTAGGGCATGTCGACCCATTGCGGGAACTCCGTCGCCAGCGTGCCGTCGTCGGGCGCGTAAGCGAGGATGTGTCCGCCCATCGCGACCACCTCGGGCTTCACGAAGCCTTCATAGGTCGGGCCGGTGGATGAGAACGAGGCGAGCTTGTAGCGACTCGACTGCATCGGGTAGTAGTTGTCGGTCACCGCGCCCACCGTGATCACGTAGGGCACGTTGCCGGGGACGCCGATGGTCATCGGCGCGGGCCCGCGGTTGCCCGCCGCCACGACCACGACGATGCCCGCGTTCCAGGCCGCCATCACCGCCTGGTTGAGCGGGTCTTGCCAGTAGAAGGACTGCGGCGTAGCGCTCAGCGACAGGTTCATCACGCGGATGTTGTAACGCGCCTTCTGGCTCATGACCCACTGGATGCCGGCGATCACGTTCGAGTAGCTGCCCTCGCCGTTCTGATCGAGCACGCGCACCGCCACCAGGTTCACTCCCGGCGCCACGCCCTGGAAGTTGCCGGTGGTCGCCACGCCGCTGCTCGCGATGATCGACGCGACATGAGTGCCGTGGCCGTACGGATCGTTGATGTTGGCGCTGTAGGGTGCGACGGCGGAGCCGGCCGCGCTCAGCAGCTGGGTGGTGGCGGTCTGCTGGCTGGCGGCGATCACGTCATACTGCCCGACGATCCGGCTGGCCGTGCGCCCGGGCGCGCTCTGGTCCGGCCCATGCTGATTCCACAGTCCCGAGTCGACCACCGCCACCGTCACCCCGGTTCCGGTGATGCCGCCGACTTGCAGCTCCTGGGCGGCGACCTCGCTCGGGTACCAGGTCTCGGGGAGAGTGCCCCGCGGCGCGGAGCTCGCCCTCACTTTCGAGTCGGCGTAGATGGTCAGACCGGGCGCGCTCGCGGCGCGCAGCGCCTCCAGCTCACGGCTGTCGAGCAGCGCCGTAACCGCGCGGATCACCGACAGGTCGCCGGTGACCGTGCCGCCGGCGCGGACGACGGCACTGGCGGCCTCGCCGGCGCTCGCCGCCTGCACGATGTAGCTGTCGCGCACGGACGGCGCGGGCAGCGGTGCCAGCCGCGCGGCGGGCGCGGCAGCCGCGGCCACAGCCGGCGGCGCCAGCCGCGCCTGCGGCGGCAGCGCTGCCACCGGCGCGGTGGCGGGCGCTGCGCGGTGCACGCAGACCCAGAATGCCAGCAGTGCGCCCAGAGCGCCCACTGACAGCAGCAGCCAACCTCTCGTCCGGTGCTTCATCGTCATGAGTCGGTCCCATGTTCGTATCGCGCGCATCTTTTTACCGCAGGAGAGTTGTCGCCAAACAGGGACGGACGCGCATTCGCCGTGCGACCTGTGTCACAACAATTGCGCGCGGTGCGCTTATGTCAGGAACGACGGTCCGCATGGCAGCGCGGCTCGACATAACTGCATCGTGGCTACATCGGAGCAGAGGACGCGCAGCCCTTGCCGGCGGCAGTGCCGGCGCGCGAGGATGGTTTTAGTGAAAGTCCCGCGAGCGCGTCAGCAGACTTCCCAGCAGCGGCGTGCGATCGATGAGGCGGCGGGCGATGAGGTGTGACACGCCGTCCTGCTGCTGCCACTCGCCGTGTACTTCCAGCAGCCGCGCACCGATCAGCGCGCGACGCTGCTCGCGCCCGGTGCGCTCCCAGACGATGACGTTCACCTGTCCGCTCTCGTCCTCGAGGGTGAGGAAGGTGACGCCGCTGGCGGTGGCCGGGCGCTGGCGCATGAGCACGATACCGGCGGTGCGCACGCTGGCGCCGTTGCCCGCCTGTGCCAGCTCGGCGGCCGACAGCAGTGCGGCCTGGCGCAGCCGCCGCCGTAACAGCGCCAGCGGATGCCGGCCGAGCGTCAGACCGAGTGAGGCATAGTCGGCACTGATCGCCTCGGCCTCGCTGGGGGCGGCGAGCAGCGGGCGTCCTTCCGCAAGGCTCGCCGCCTGCAGCGGCGGCGGCGCGAGCGCCAGCGGCCGCTCGGTGGCGGCCACTTCCCAGAAGGCGAGATGGCGGTTGCCGCTCAAGGTGGCGAGTGCGCCGGCGGCGGCCAGCGCCTCGAGATCGCCGCGATCGAGCGCGGCACGGGTGGCGAGATCCTGCCCGCCGGCGAAAGGCTGCGCGGTGCGCGCCGCGACCAGGCGCGCTGCGCCGGCGCGCGACAGCGACTTCACCAGACGCAGTCCCAGCCGCAGCGCCGGCGCCCCCGCCGCACGCCGCTCGAGCGTCGCGTCCCAGTCACTGACGCACACGTCCACCGGGCGCACCTCGACGCCGTGGGCACGCGCATCGCGCACCAGCTGCGCGGGCGCATAAAAGCCCATGGGCTGGCTGTTGAGCAGCGCGCAGGTAAAGGCGGCCGGCTCGTGGCACTTCAGCCACGCCGAGTCATACACCAACAGCGCAAAGCTCATGGCGTGCGACTGTGGGAAACCGTACTCACCAAAGCCGAGCATCTGCTGGTAGATGCGCTGCGCGAACTCCTCGGGATAACCCTTGGCGCGCATGCCCTGCAGCAGTCGCTCGCGAAAGGGATCGAGGCCCCCGGTCCGCTTCCACGCCCCCATCGCGCGGCGCAGCGCATCCGCCTCCCCGGGCGTAAAGCCGGCCGCGACGATCGCGATCTGCATCACCTGCTCCTGGAAGATGGGTACGCCGAGGGTGCGACACAGCACCTCGCGCACCTCTTCGCCCGGATACTCCACCGCTTCCGCGCCGCAGCGGCGCCGCAGATACGGGTGCACCATGTCGCCCTGGATCGGACCCGGACGCACGATCGCGACCTCGATGACCAGGTCGTAGTAACAGCGCGGCTTCAGACGCGGCAGCATCGCCATCTGCGCACGCGACTCGATCTGGAAGACCCCGATGGTATCGGCGCGGCAGATCATGTCGTAGACCGCGGGATCCTCGGCGGGCAGCTCGCCGAGCGTGTAGTGCGTGCCGCGGTACTCATTCACCAGCGTGAAGGCGCGCTTCAGGGCGGTGAGCATGCCGAGGGCCAGCAGGTCCACCTTCAGCAGCCCCAGGTCATTCAGGTCGTCCTTGTCCCACTGCACCACGGTGCGCTCGGGCATTGCCGCGTTCTCGATCGGTACCAGCTCTTCGAGCAGGTCCTGCGCAATCACGAAACCGCCGACGTGCTGCGAGAGGTGCCGGGGAAAGCCCGGAAAGGCGACCAGCTCCCCGGCCAGCGGCAGCAGGCGCTTGAGCCAGGGGCTGTCGGTGTCGAAGCCGGCTTCGCCGAGGCGCGGCGCGAGTGCGGTGCTGCCGTCCCACCACTGCATGACCTGCGAGAGGCGGGTGCTCTCGGCCGGCGTGAGACCGAACGCCCTGCCGAGATCGCGCAGCGCGCTGCGCGGGCGGTACATGATCACCGTGGCTGCCAGGGCGGCGCGCTCGCGACCGTACTTGCGATAGACGTACTGCAACACCTGCTCGCGCCGCTCGTGCTCGAAATCGATGTCGATGTCGGGCGGCTCGTTGCGCTCGCGGGAGATGAAGCGCTCGAACAGCAGCGCGGTGCCGCGCTGCGGGTCCACCGAGGTGACGCCGAGGCAATAGCACACGCGCGAATTGGCAGCTGAACCGCGCCCCTGGCAGAGGATTCCCTGGCTGCGCGCATAGGCAACGACATCGTGCACGGTGAGGAAGTAAGGCTCGTAGCGCAGCTCGGCGATGAGCTCGAGCTCGTGCTCGATGGCGACGCGCTCGCTGGCGGGCACTCCGCCCGGCCAGCGCCAGCGGGCGCCCTCTTCCGTCAGCCGGCGCAGGTGGCTGGTGGGCGTCTCTCCCGGCGGGACGAGCTCGCGCGGATACTCGTAGCGCAGCTCATCGAGCGAGAAGTGACAGCTCTCCGCCAGCTCCACGGTCGCGGCGAGCAGTCCGGGCGGATACAGGCGCTGCAGGCGCGCGCGCTCGCGCAGATAACGCTCGCCGTTGGCATACAGCCGCGAGCCCACCTGCGCGATCGGCAGCTTCAGACGGATGGCGGTGAGCGCATCCTGCAGGCGGCGGCGCGCGCGGGTGTGCATATGCACGTCGCCACAGGCGATGAGCGGCACGCCCTGCTGCGCACCGAGCTGCGCAAGAGCGGCGAGCCGAGCGCCATGTCCGCCATCGCGCAGCAGCTCCACCGCGATCCTCACCCGGCCGGGAAAGCGTGCCGCGAGCCACTCGAGCTGCGCAGCGTCGGGCGGCGCCGCCGGCAGCCACAGGATGTAGCACTGCTCGGGACCGAGCTCGGTGATATCGGTACGCGTGAGCCGGTACTGCCCCTTGGCGGCGGCGCGTCGCCCGCGGGTGATGAGACGGCACAGCGCCCCATAGCCGCGCCGGTCGATGGCGAGCGCGACGAACCTCAGGCCGCACTGCAGACGCAGCTCCGAGCCGATGAGCAGCTGCAGCGGGCGGCCCTTGGCCGCCATGTGCGCGCGCACCACGCCGGCCACCGAACACTCGTCGGTGAGTGCGAGCGCCCGATAGCCGAGCGCCTCCGCCTGCTCCACCAGCTCGTGCGGATGCGAGGCGCCGCGCAGGAAAGTGAAGTTCGACAGGCAGTGCAGTTCTGCGTACTCGGGCAGCACGGCTGGATCGGGGGGCATCACGTGCGCAGACGTGAGCGCAAAAAAGGATTTTCGGGGGCGTGCGCGGCAGGACGCCGCGCCCGCAGCCTACAGGGACGTACTTGCGGCGGCCCCGAAAATCCTGTTTTTGCGATCGCGGCTGCGCCTTGCATGCGTCACCCGAACACGCCGTGCAAAAACCATCCATGCGGCGCCGCACGCTCGCGAAACACCCACAGCCGCACCCCATGCCGGTCGATCGCGACGTAGTAGTCGCGCGCGATCTCGCCGCCGTCCCACCAACCGGTCTCGATGCGTTCCGGCTCGCTCGTGAGGCGCAGCGGACCGTGCCGCTGCGGCCAGCCGTCCTGCACCGTGAGCGGCTGCGGTGCCGGCAGGATCCACAGGGGGCGCCGCGCCGCCGCCACGGCGGCACTGCGCGCCGCGCCGCGCGGTGCACCGGCCACCGGCGGCCCGGTCAGTGCCCAGGCACTTTCCGGGCGGTGTTCGTCACGCACCGCCAGCCCATGCACCGTGCCGGCACCCAGACGCGCGCGCAGCAGCTCGATGAGCCCGCACGTCTCCTCGCCCACATCGCCGCCGTGCTCAGCAGCCTGCCACAGCGAGCGCGAGCCCGGCACATGCGGCACCAGCGCAGCGGCGCGCAGCTCGCAGGCGCGCACCGCTTCCGGCAGTGGCCGCGCCTTCAGGTGCTCGCCGAAAAGCGCCGCGAGATGCTGCGCTTGCCCACACGGTGCGGCGAGGTTGAGTACGCAGTCCGTCGGCGCGGCCTGCCGGTGCCACAGGCGGCACTCGAGCTGCAGCACGCCGCACTGGCGTGCGGTGAGGAATTCGCCGAGCGCTGCGAACAGCGGCACCAGCGCCGCGAGCAGCCGCTCGTGATCGGTCAGCTCATAATCGAGCTCGCGGCGGCGGCGAAAGCGCTCGGGCGGGCGGAAGTTGGCGTGCACCTGCCGTGCGCGCCCGGTAAGGGCATCGAGCACGGCGAGCTGCGCCGCGCCGAAGCGGCGCGCGAACCCGGCGCGCGGCAGACGCAGCACCGCCCCGATGGTGCGCACTCCCACCCGCGCCAGCCGCTCGAGTGTCTCCGCGGGCCAGCGCAGCGCGCTGAGCGGCAGGGGCGCCAGCTGCCCGGTGAGCTGTGCAAGCGAGGTGATCACCAGCGGCTTGCCGGCACGGGCCGTGGTGAGCGCAGCGAGCGGCAAAGGTGCGAATGCGATCACGGGGGGAACGGCAACGCGCCGGCACTCGTCGGTGAGCGCGGCAGCGAGGCCTGCGACGCCGGCAAACAGGTGCAGGCTCCCCTGCACCTCGAGCAGCAGGCCATCGGGCGGCACGAGGCTCACGCGCGGCGTGAAGCGTTGACAGCTGCTCGCGAGCTGCACGAGCTTCTCTGCAGCTTCGAGCCCGGGCAGATGCACGGCAGCCCACAGCACCGGCGCCGCGGTGCGCGGCGGTGTCGTGGCCGGCTTGCCGAGCGGCCAGGACGCGGGCGCTGCGGGGGTCGGCAGCTCCTGGGGCCTGTCGGCGGCGGCTCGAGGGGAAAGCGGGCGCATCGGGAATGTTCAGAGGGGCCAGGGAATTTCCAGCGCGCCGCGGCGGGTGCCGGGGCCTTTCAGCAGCGTGATGCGCAGGCCGGCGTCGCGTGGCTCGAGAGCCAGGCGCATCCGCGCAGCGGAAGGCTCGCGCATGAAGCGCCGCGGACGAAACAGCACCCCGAGGGTGCGGCCGCGCTCGGCGGCGAGCTGCAGGCGGCGCACTTCGCGCGGCTGTGGCTGCCGCGTCCAGGCGAGCGCCGCATCGCAGGCACCCGAACGCAGCGCCTGCTCGAAAGCCCACAGCGGGCGCGCGCCTCTCACGACGGCCACCTGCTCGAGCACCATGCCGTGCGCGACGAGGGCCGGGGCAAAGGGTACCAGCGGCGGGGCCACCCACACGCACCAACGGGCGCACTGTGCGCGACTCAGCGCAGCGAGCGCCGGCAGCAACAACGCCAGCTCGCCGCTGCCGAAACGGGCAACGAGGATCTCGATCAGACCGCTACGCGGCCAGCCTCTGCCGGGAAGATGCTCATCGAGCGCCGCAAATCCGGTGGACAGTCCGGTGCGCTGCGCGGCACTGCGGCCGCGCCAGATGGCCGGGTGCTCGAGCAAACGCGCGAGTTGAGTATCGCCACCAGCCATGCCAGCTCATGCACAAACTGCGTTCAAGCCTCTTGTGATTACGGTGCGCAATGCCCGCGCCTCAGGTGCTACGCCCGCGGCGCACCACCCCCACCACGATCCCCTCGATCAGCAGCGGCTCTTCTTTCAGATCGACCTTGATCGGCTCGAACTCGGCGTTCTCCGGCATCAGCCACACGACGGAGCCTTCCTGGCGGTAGCGTTTCACGGTGACCTCGTTCTCGAGACGTGCGACCACGATCTGGCGGCTGCGTACCTCGGAGGTGCGATGCACCGCCACCAGATCCCCGTCCAGGATGCCAGCATCCTTCATGCTCATGCCGACCACTTTCAGCAGGTAATGCGGCCGCGGCTGGAATACCTCCGGATCGATCTGCAGTCGCGCCTCGAAGTTCTCCTCGGAGAAAATGGGCTTGCCGGCGGCCACCCGGCCGATGAGCGGCAGCCCCATCTGCTCGCGGATGGTGTCTTTGAGCTGGATCCCGCGCGAGGTGCCCGGTACCAGGGCAATGACGCCCTTGCGGGCCAAGGCCCGCAAATGCTCCTCGGCTGCGTTGGCCGAGCGGAAACCGAGCTCATGGGCGATCTCGGCGCGCGTCGGGGGCATCCCGGTCTGGAGGATGAACCGCTGGATCAGGCGCAGGATCTGTGTCTGGCGCGGGGTAAGGTCGGACATCGCAGCCTGCCTGTCTAAATATACAGTAACTGTGATTATATCCAGATCCGGTACGGCGGCAAGAGGCCGGTGAAAAAAGCCCCGCCGGCAGGACTGATGCCGCATGCAGCGGTGCGTGACGCGGTACGTGCCTTCCACGCCACAACTGCCGCGAGTGCGAGTGCGCCACCCCGACCCGCCGCACGGCCGCGCCCCCGCCGCACGGCCGCGCCGGGGTTCGGGCGGCCGCCGTGGCAATTAAAAATTCTTAACGAAGGCGCACGCGCCGGCACCGCGCCTTCCGCGTGTCAGTTCGCACGGCACTTCTGACATGACATCGCGCGCGTGCACCGGTGTCGCGATCAGAAGACAGGATGTCGGACAGTTGCATTCCCGAGTCAAATTTGATGCAGTTGCGCGCGGCGATGACGGCGGAGCTTGCCCACCGGACTCGCATCGGTTATTCAGGACATCCCGAATCAACAACCCAAAGGGGACGTTTATGAAGTGCGCGAGTGTTGTGAAGGCGGCTGCTGCCGTGGTATTGGCCGTTGGACTGGCTGCCTGTACGGACCTCAAGCCCATGCAGGCGGATATTGCGGATCTGAAGGCCCAACTGGCCAAGGTGCAAGGCGACGCCTCGGCGGCCAAGAGCTCGGCTGACCAGGCCAACAGTGCCGCCCAGTCGGCCAACCAGGCGGCCAGCGGTGCGCAGAGCACGGCGAATCAGGCGCTGGCTGCAGCACATGCCAGCCAGTCGTGCTGTGATGCGACCAACGAGAAGATCGACCGCATGTTCAAGCGGTCCGTCTCGAAGTAAGACGAGTCGCGACGATCGAGAAACGCCGCGCGTACCCAGCGCGGCGTTTTTTTATGCGTATGACGAGGGCGGGCCCGCGCGCCGCGCCGCCCCTCAATAGCGGATCAGTGCCGAGCCCCAGGTGAAGCCGCCGCCGAAGGCCTCGAGCAGCAGCAGGTCGCCGCGGCGGATGCGTCCATCGCGGACCGCGACATCGAGCGCGAGCGGCACTGAGGCCGCCGAGGTGTTGCCGTGCTCCTGGACGGTGACGACCACCCGCTCCATCGGCAGATCGAGCTTGCGCGCAGTGGCCTGAATGATGCGGATGTTGGCCTGGTGCGGCACCAGCCAATCGATCGCACTGCGGTCGAGTCCGTTCGCCGCCAACGCCTCATCCACCGCCTGGCCGAGCTTGTTCACCGCGATCTTGAACACCTCGTTGCCCGACATGCTGATCGCCAGGCTCGGGCCGAACCCCTTCGACACGCCGCTGCCGCAGTAGAGCAGATCCTTGTACTGCCCGTCGGAGTGCAGGTGCGTCGAGAGCACGCCGGGGGACTCGTCCGGCTCGAGCACCACCGCGCCGGCGCCGTCGGCAAACAACACCGCGGTCGCGCGATCGCTCCAGTCGGTAATGCGTGACAGCGTTTCCGCGCCGACCACCAGGGCGCGGCGCACCTCGCCGCAGCGCACGTACTTGTCGGCGATCGACAGCGCGTACATGAAGCCGGCGCACGCGGTCTCGACGCTGAAGGCCGGTGGCCCGCGGCCGCCGAGGCGCTGCTGCAGCAGCGTGCCGCAGTTGGGGAAGATCAGATCCGGCGTGGTGGTGCCGAAGGCGATGAAGTCCACTTCGGCGGGTGCGATCCCGGCCGCCTCCAGCGCGCGCCGCGCGGCCACCTCCGCCAGGTCGACCGTGGTCTCGCTCTCGGCCGCGACGTGCCGGCGTTCGATGCCCGTGCGGCTACGAATCCATTCATCGGTGGTGTCGACCATCTTCTCCAGATCGTGGTTGGTCACGACCCGGGCGGGCAGATGTGAGCCGGTGCCGCTGATGCGCGAATAGATCAATGAACCGCCCCTTCCCCCTGCAGCGCCTGCGCGATGTGCGCGACCACGTCGCGCCGTGCGGCCAGCGCGGCGGTGGCGATGGCGCGCGCAAAGGCGACACCGTCGGCATGGCCGTGGCTTTTTACCACGATACCGGCAAGGCCGACCATGCAGGCGCCGTTGTAGCGGCGTGGATCGAGCCCGGCGGCGGCGCGCCGCAGCACCGGCCTCGCGATCAGGCCGGCCAGTCGGCCGAGCAGTGTCGCCTGGAACTCCTGGCGCACCCGATCGGCGATGAGACCGGCCACCCCCTCCATGGTCTTCAAGGCGACGTTGCCGGTGAAACCGTCGGTGACCACGACGTCGACATCGCCGGAGAAAATGTCGTCGCCTTCCACAAAGCCGATGTAGTTGAGTCCGCTCGGACCGAGCAATGCGTGCGCCTCCTGCACCAGCTCGTGTCCCTTCATGTCCTCCTCACCGATGTTCAGCAGGCCGACGCGCGGGTTGGCCACCCCGTGCACCTCGCGCGCCACGATCACGCCCATCGCGGCGAACTGGCGCAACTGCACGGGCGTCGCCTTGGTGTTGGCGCCCAGATCGAGCATCTGGGTGACGCCATGCGCGGCAGGTATGGACGAGATGATCGCCGCCCGCTCCACCCCGGGGAGCGTGCGCAGCACGAAATGAGCGATCGCAGTGAGCGCCCCGGTATTGCCGGCGCTCACGCAGGCGCACGCGTGCTGGTCGCGCACCTGCTCGATGGCGAGCCGCATCGAGGAGTCTTTCTTGCGGCGAATGGCCTCGCGCGGTTTCTCGTCCATGGTGACCACCTGCGTGGCGGCGATCACCACGGCGCGCTCGCGCAGCGTGGCCGGCTGTGGACCGAGGAGCCTCGCGATGAGCTGCGGATCGCCCACCAGCAGCAATCGCAGCTGGGCGTCGTCGGCAAGGGCGCGCAGCGCGCCGGCAACGTATTCACGCGGCTCTCGGTCGCCGCTCATCACGTCGATCGCGATCGGCAGCACGCCGGCCCTTTGGGTCTCGCGCGTAGAGAAGCCGGGCCTTTAGTCCTTGTCGGTGCTGTCGGCGGGCTTCTCGATGACGCGCCGGCCACGATAGAAACCGTCGGGCGTGACGCGGTGGCGCAGATGCGTCTCACCGGACTGCGGGTCGGCGGACAGCGCCGGCTTGGCGAGTCCGTCGTGCGAGCGGTGCATGCCGCGTCTTGAGGGTGTCTTGCGGCTTTTTTGGACGGCCATGAATGAAGCTCCTGACTCGAAGTCTCAACGTTTCAAAAGTTCTCCGAGACGCGCAAACGGCTTGTGCGTCTCGCCCTGCGGAGCCGGCGCTGCCGCCGCCGGCGCAGGCGTACAGTGCGCCGCTGCGCCCTGTGCGTGCAGCGGCACGATCGGCAGAGTGAGCAGCAGCTCCTCGGTCACCAGCTCCGCGATCGTCGTGCGCCCGCCGGGGGCGAGCACCGTCTCGAGCTCCTGCGGCACCCGCTCCGCCTCGGTCTCAGAGGCGGCGAGCGCGAAGCGCGCGTGGACCTCGAGCGGCTGCTGCATCGGTCTCATGCAGCGCTGACACTCGAGCGTCGCGCTGCCCGTGAAGGTGAGCTCGGCGACGGCCACGCCCTGCTCGCGGCCAAAATGCACGTGCCCCTGGACGCTGCCCGCCACGGCTCCACGCAACGAGCGCAGTCCCGGCAGCTCGGCCAGCTCCAGCGCAAAGTCGACCTCGGTTGCGCTGCGGCTGAGCCGCTCGATCTCCAGCGGCTGCGAGCAGGGTGGCAACGGGCACTCCGGCGAATCGCACGGCCCCGGGCGAGCAAACACGCCCGCCGCTTTCGGGGGACCTGCGCATGGGGCGCGTATAATAGGTACCGAGTCCGCTCAAGTCAAAGCCGCGACCTGCGGCTAACCCATTGTTTCTCGAAGGGCATTCGCCAAGAGCCCCCGATCTCGTGCCGTCGCTGATTCTTGCCTCGGGTTCCCCCTACCGCCGCGCGCTCCTGGCGAGGCTCGGCATCCCTTTCGAGTCGCAGCTCTCGGGCGTCGCGGAAGGCCACGTGGCGGCCGAGTCGCCCGCCGACCGGGCCCTGCGCCTCGCACTGCAGAAGGCACGCGCCGTGGCCGATTCGCGCCCCGATGCGGTGGTGATCGGCAGCGATCAGGTAGCGAGCGCCGGGGACGAGCTGCTCGACAAGCCGGGCGATGCGGCCCACTGCCGGGCGCAGCTGCGCCTGCTCTCCGGGCGGACCGCGCGCTTCCACACCGCGTGTGCGGTGCTCGGCGCTGATGCCGGAGTGCAACTGCACGTCGACACCACCACGGTGCTGTTCCGCGCGCTCACTGCCGCGGAGATCGAGCGCTACGTGGCCCGCGAGCAGCCGTTCGACTGCGCGGGCGGCTTCAAGGTCGAGGGCCTGGGCGTAGCGCTGTTCGAATTCATCGAAAGCCAGGACCCGCCCGCACTGATCGGGCTGCCGCTCATCTGGCTCGCGGCGGCGTTGCGCCGCGCAGGTTACGAGGTGCCCTGACAGCGCCGGACCGGCCGCCGCCGGCGCGGCTCGCGAGCTGATCAATGAGCGCGCCGAGCTCCGGCGGCAACGGCGCATTGATGGCGAAGTCCGCGCCGTGCGGCCAACCGAAGGCGACGCTGTGCGCGTGCAGGAACATGCGCCTGAGCCCCAGCAGCCGCAGCTCGCCGTTGAATGCGGCATCTCCGTACTTCTCGTCGCCCGCGACCGGATGACCGCTGAGCGCGGCGTGCACGCGGATCTGGTGCGTGCGGCCGGTTTGTAACGTCACTTCCATCAGCGTCGCCGTCCTGCCAAAGAACTGCACCGGCCGAAACTCGCTCACGGCGGGCTTACCGGAAGCCCCCGGGCGCACGGTGCGCTCGCCGCCGACGCGGGTGTCGGTTCGTAGCGGCACGTCGATGCGTTTGGCGCCGAGCTCCCATCTGCCCCTCACCAGCGTGAGGTAGCGTTTCTCAACGCCGCCCTCGCGCAGCAGCGCGTGCAGCGTGCGCAGCGCCGCCGGACGGCGCGCCACCAACAGGCAGCCACTGGTGTCGCGGTCGAGCCGATGAGCGAGCTCCAGTGTCTCCTCGGGCCGCAGCGCACGCAGCGCCTCGATGACGCCAAAGCTCACGCCGCTGCCGCCGTGCACGGCGACGCCCGCGGGCTTGTCGAGCACCAGCAGCTTCTCGTCCTCGTAGATGATCGCCCGCTTCACCCGCTCGCCGAGTGCCGCTGCCGGACGTGCCGCCTGCTCGGGCGGTGCGACGCGCACTGGCGGGAGGCGGATCCTGTCCCCGAGCTGCAGCCGCAGCTGCGGGTCCGCGCGGCGTCCGTTGACTCGCACCTCGCCCTTGCGGATGAGGCGGTACAGGCGGCTGCGCGGTACTCCGGGCAGCAGCCGCTGCAGGCAGTTGTCCAGGCGCTGGCCGGCTGCGTCCTCACCGACCTCGCGATGCTGCACGCCCGTGCGAATTTCGCGCGGTGCAGAGGCGGATGCGGCGTCTTTGGTGTAAGACATTGTTTTTACAATGGTCTGGAGTATACTGTTTCTGTCGTCCGCCAAGTGCGGACGCACCCAGTGGTTGGCGGCAATGGCCGCCGCCCGTTTAGTTGGACCTCTTAAACCGAGGCCATCGTTTGGGCCGCCAAGACCGCGCCAGCTGCGTCGAACCCCGCACATTACGGAATCCGCAGTGAGCGCCGTCGGTTGAGTTCACCGAAGGTTACCTTCCCGTCCGCCCGCCTGGAGTGCGGACATCAGCGTGAATAACGAGACTCTCTCTCATTCGCTAGGGTTCGGGAACCTTCGCTGCCGCGGAGGTAAAATCCCGCGGCCTCCCGTCGCGTGCTTGCCGGCCCCTCACCGCACAGTAGGGGCACATGAAGAGAATGCTAGTGAATGCAACTCAGGAAGAGGAGTTGCGCGTCGCTCTGGTTGATGGACAGAAGCTGTTTGACCTGAGTATCGATTTACCTTCCCGCGAACAGAAAAAAGCCAACGTTTACAAAGCCCGGATCTCGCGCATCGAGCCCTCGCTCGAGGCGTGTTTCGTCGATTACGGCGCCCAGCGGCACGGCTTCCTGCCGCTGAAAGAAGTCTCCAAGGAATACTTCCGCCAGTCGCCGCAGGGCGGGCGCATGAACATCCGCGAGCTCCTGTCCGAGGGCCAGGAGGTCATCGTGCAGGTGGAGAAGGAAGAGCGCGGCACCAAGGGTGCGGCCCTCACCACCTTCATCAGCCTCGCCGGCCGCTTCCTGGTGCTGATGCCGAATAACCCGCGCGCCGGCGGCGTCTCGCGCCGCATCGAGGGCGAGGATCGCGACCAGATGCGCGAGGTCATGAGCCAGCTGCAGATCCCCGAGGGCATGGGCGCCATCGTGCGCACCGCCGGGGTGGGCCGCTCGGTCCAGGAGCTGCAGTGGGACCTGGACAACCTCAAGGTCCAGTGGGATCAGATCGAGGCGGCCGCCAAGGACCGCCCCGCGCCGTTCCTGGTATTCCGCGAGAGCGATGCCGTCACGCGCGCGATGCGCGACTACCTCTCCGACGACATCGGCGAGCTGCTGGTCGACAGCCCGGCCGCGTTCCAGAAGGCGCAGGAGTACATGCAGCGCTTCATGCCGGCGGATGCGCAGCGGCGCCTCAAGCTCTACACCGACGACATCCCGCTGTTCACCCGCTTCCAGATCGAGAGCCAGATCGAGTCGGCCTACGCGCACAAGGTGCAGCTGCCCTCGGGCGGTAGCATCGTCATCGATTACACCGAGGCGCTGGTATCGATCGACATCAATTCCGCGCGCGCCACGCGCGGCAGCGACATCGAGACCACGGCGACCAACACCAACCTCGAGGCGGCCGACGAGATCGCCCGCCAGTTGCGCATCCGTGATATCGGCGGCCTGATCGTCATCGACTTCATCGACATGGAGTCCCCCAAGAATCAGCGCGACGTCGAGGACCGGCTGCGCGACGCCATGAAAATGGACCGTGCGCGCATCCAGATCGGCCGCCTGTCGCGCTTCGGGCTGCTGGAGATGTCGCGGCAGCGCCTGCGTCCCTCGCTCGGGGAGACGAGCCACATCGTGTGCCCGCGCTGCGTCGGCATCGGCAGCATTCGCAGCGTGGAGTCCATGACGCTCGCCGTGCTGCGGCTGATCGGCGAGGAGCTGCGCAAGGATCGCACCGCGCGCGTGATCGCCCAGGTACCCGTGGCGGTGGCGACCTACCTGATCAACGAAAAGCGTGAATGGCTGCGCACGCTCGAGGACAAGAGCGAGGCCGAGCTCCTCATTGTGCCGAACGAGAACATCCAGACTCCCGAGTACTCGATCCGTCGGGTGCGCGATGACGAGATGGAGCTGCCGGAGAATCGCCAGGCAACCTATCTCATGCCGACCGCGCCGGAAGTCGCCGAGCCCGGATTGGCACAGGACAAGAAGCCCGCCACCGAGGCGCCGGCCGTGGCCACGCTGCTGCCGGCCACCGCGGCGCCCATGGTGGCCGCTCCCGCGACGGCGCCAGCCGCGCCTGCGGCGGCTCCCGCTCATGGGAGTTTCTGGTCGCGCTTTCGCAAGCTTCTGGCCGGCGAGCCGGCTGCGGCCACAGCCGAGCCGCCTGCGAACGCGGCGCCTGCGCCTGCGGCACGTCAGCCCCGCCGCGAAGACGGACCGCGGCGCGATGGGCGACGCGACCACTCGCGTCAGGGGCGCTACGCCGACGGCGCACGGCGCGAGCGCAGCGACGGCCGCCGCAGCGACGGACGCGATCGTCACCGCGAGGGCGGCCGTGACGGCCGCGATCGGGATCGCAATCGCGAGCCGGGGCGGCGCCCCGAGCGCTCTGCCGAGCGCGATGCCGCCCCGCGCGGCACCGCAGATCGCAACAGCGCCGATCGCAACGCCGGCAATCGCGAGCCCCAGCCGCCGCCGCCGTCGCAGGAGATCAATCGACAGGACGTGACCGGCGCTCCTCCCGGGGGCTCCTCCCCCGGCGAGCTGCGCACCGACCGGCCGGAAGGAAGTCGCGGGCGCGGGCGGCGCGGCCGACGTCGCGGTCGCCGGGGCGGCGGTGGCGGTGTGCGCGAGAGCAGCGGCATCAGTCAGAGCCCGGGCGATACGGGTGCGTCCGGCCCGGAGGACACTGGCGAAGTACGCCAGGTATCCCACGATGTGGCCACACCCCCGCCGCCCGCGAGCGAGCCGGCCCCCGACTACCATGCGGAGCCCCCGCGCGAACTCGCTGCGAAGCACGAGCCGGGGCCGATTGCGCACTTCGAGCCGAGCGCCCGGCCCGATCCGGGCCAGAACAAACCGTACGTGGTGTGGTCATCAGCACCGCCGCCGAAGGATCCCGGCGCCACGAGCGAACCGGAGGAGTAAGCGCGGGCGTGCCGCGCCGCGGGCTACGCGGCGCGCGCGCGCTGACGCAAGTGTTCGAGCAGTCCGCGGGTCGCAGCCTCGGCAAGATCGAGCACTTCCTCGAATCCGTTCGGTCCGCCGTAGTACGGATCCGGAACTTCCGCGGGCGTGCCTGCGGGAGCGAATTCGAGAAACAGTCGCAGCCGCCCGTGCGCGACTGCCGGCGCGCGTCGGCGCAGCACACGCAGGTTGTCCTCGTCCATGGCGAGGATCAGGTCGAAACGCTCGAAATCCTCGGGCTCGACCATGCGCGCACGCAGCGCCTTGAGGTCATAGCCGCGCCGCGCGCCCGCCGCCGCCGCCCGCGGGTCGGGAGGCTCGCCGATGTGGTAGCCGGCGGTGCCGGCCGAATCGACCTCGACGGGCAGCTCGGGCGCCTCACGCGCCGCGAGCGCGCGCAGCACCGCCTCGGCGGTCGGCGAGCGGCAGATGTTTCCGAGACAGACGAACAGGATTTTCATACCGGTGCTTGCGAGTGTAACTTGATGATTGCGCGTCTTATTCCGTCTAGACGTGTCTGGGCTCATCCACCAGTATCAGGTGCTAAGGTGTATCCCGGATACACTCCCGGAGCCGCAGATGTTGTCGGATCGGCGCATACGCGCACTGAAGCCCGCGCCCCGCGATAAATGGTACTGCGACGGCAACGGATTGTACCTGCGCGTTCGCGCCACCGGCGGGCGCTCCTGGGTACTGCGCATTCTTGGCCAATCATGATCCAGCGGACCGTCGCCAGATGGACCCGTTTAAGATCATAAATTGTGACCTTAAAGCGCCCCCCCGCGGACTTTTTCTGTCCAGTACCTTGCGGCGGCAGATGACAGGCAGGTTTGTGGCGAAATTGAAGGCTCCCGTCCGCGGCGAGGGCATCACCGGCTCACCGCCTCCGAGTGGCACGGTTTGAGGTCACAGATTGTGACCTCAAAACTCCGCCGCGGCGGTCGCCGCTACGCGCCCTACGCCTTCACCGAGCAGGGCGTGGCCATGCTCTCCTCGGTCCTCGGCAGCGATCGCGTGGCGGCGACAGCCAAAAGTTGCCATTCGATACCGAAAAGTCTCGGCATAAAGCCGAGGTTCCCGAAAGACTTGTAGAAACCGGTCCGATTTGGCTGTGGCGGTTCGTGACCCTTAACCAACACAATGGTCCTCGCTGTAATCTAAACCTCAAATCGCTCCCATCGATGCTTTGCGGTCTCGAGCAACGCGTTGAACGCCAAATCACCCCGCAGTGCTTCGAATGCAGGATCGTGCCGGGAAAGAAATGGATAGTTAACGAAGCCTCGGTCGATTGCGACTTGCAACCAATGGATCGCAGACTGGCGCGCGCCTGCCAAGGCAAAGCCTTCCGCGAGAAAACGTGGGAATAGGTCAGTCGCGCGCGCGATCGCCTCGATCTGCGGTGTCAGTTCCGCCTCAGCTTCACGGCAACGGCCCAGGGCTGCGTTCGCCAGAAAGAACGATAGTCGTGCTGGGAGCGTCTCCCTCTGATCTGGAGGGAAGAATTTCAGTAATTTGTTCACCTCGTCATGTTGGTGATTGAGGATCAGGATCCACGCGAAAAATAGACGCGCCATCGGGTTTGTCTGATCCATCTCGAACATCTGCCGATATGGCTCGATCGCCGCCTCAAGGTTCCCCTCCATAACCTCGACAAACCCCGGCATGCACCGCGTGATCGGAGTGAGCGGATCCACTGCCAGCAGCCGTGCCAGGAGAGGTCGCGTTTCAGCGACGCGTCCGGAGATGAGATAGCAGTTACAGAGTAGGAGCAGCGTGTCTGAGTCGTGTGGGTCCAGAGCTAGAGCGATTTTAAGATCGCGCACGGCGTCCTGGATATAACCACGTGAGTACGCGATCCAGCCGCGCAGCTGCCATCCCGAAGCTGCATGATCGTACAGTGCGAACAGCTTAGAGGCGCACGCGTCAGCCTCGAGGAGCGGCTGGTCGCTTAGATCGATACCCGCTTCCCGGTACTGAAGATGCGCAACACCCAGCGTGGCATACAGTCGCGCATTGTCCCCGATGAGCGCCAGAGCTTGTCGGAGCAGTTGCACAGCGCGGTCGATCGCATCGCGGTGCCAGCGCCACATGTCGTGCCGCGCGCGCAGGTAACATTCGTACGCTGGAACATTGTTGATGGCACGCTCGCTGAGGTGACGTTCCTCGGTCGCGGTCAGCCGCAGTTCAAGCGCATCCACAGTCTTACGGGCCACCTGCTCCTGGATCAAAAAGACGTCGTCGATCATGCCATCGTACGTGCCCGCCCAGAGGTGGACGTCTTGCGACGCGTCAATTAGCAGAGCGGAAACCCTCAGGCGGCCACCAGCTCGGCGGACGCTCCCTTCCACGAGGTACCGGACACCCAGTTGTCCGGCGATGACCCTAGCTCCAGCACTCGTGGTGCCGACGGCTGCCGCGGACCGGCGCGAAGTAACCTGTAAGGCCTGTACCTTTGCAAGTGCGATGGTCACTTCCTCAGTGAGGCCGTCAGCAAAATGGTCGTCCCGGGCATCCGAACCCGCGCTGGCAAACGGGAGAACCGCAATCGACCTCGACGACGCCGGTAGCTGGGCGGAGCTAGGCCGGGATGCTGGCTGCGGACCACGTGCCCGAGTCTTCCGCCAAGCGTCCAGCTCGCTCCTGAGGGCAAAGACCCGCCCGAGCTTGTGGTGCATGTGGCGATGCACAGGCAGCCCCTCTGCCCGCTCCCATCGACGAACGGTGCGGACACTGCTGTCAAGGTAGGCAGCAATGGCCTTCCAGGAGCCCAGCCGATCGGTTGGCGGCGCCCGCATCAAGTTTGCTTATCGCCTGTATGGTTCCCGGGATGGGTCGAGAATGGGCCAAAGCGGGACACGATAAGCCATCCTGTGGTTGCCATCTTGGTCAAGACTCTGTGTTCGGCTACTTTGCATTTCAGCGCTGCAATCATTCGCTGCATAGCACGGAGTTCGTCATGTCCATTACCTCGGCCGGTCTAATCACGTGGCTCGGAACTCTCTCTATCGGCTGCATCTCATTATCCAATGGCGTGGCCTTTGCGGGCGAGGGATCAGACTCCAAAGTACGGTCTGTCCAGGTTGCCGGCAGCGGCACGGACTTGCTGAACGGCGCAATAATTCACTCTAAAAAAGACACGCCGACCGGCATGATTCAAGAGAGCACGGCGACCGTGGAGTTGAAGGGGGACTTGATCGGGCGAGTTCTATACCACGTGACTTCGACGTTCGATACTGCGAACAACACCCTGGTCAACACTGGAGATCAGGTTTTTTCCGGAACGATAGCCGGGTCGGAACCCGTCATGATTCACGACGGCAAGTTCAGTTTCCACGAGAACCTCAAGACTGGCGCAGATACCGGATCTGTCTACCTGTTCGACCACATCGCTGGTCCCCGAGTACAGTGCACGCTCCATGTCGTGGGAACGGGTAAAGACGCCGAGGCGAATCCTACGTTCGACTACACCGGCCAATGTGATTTCCGCGACAAGTAGAGACTGACCACGATCGATCTTGAATGACGGACCGCGCGTGCCCGGAATGGCAAAGCGGACGGTGACCGCTGGCGGCTTGGGGTCCGATCACGCCCGTTGGGAACCTGCTAAAGCCAAGTTTCAATATTCACGTGGATATTTGAAATTCAGGAATTGCTGACGGTTCCTGCGAGCTGACTAAGTCGTAGCGCGGGCGTGATTCGCTCAACTCCTACTCGCCCGCCCCTGGTCACGCCATGGCGCTGCCGATAGGACGCTTCCCGGAGATCTGCCGCTGGTACGAGGGCTTGGCCTCACTGTCTGCTTGGCGGGAGGCGCTTGCGGCAAGCGATCCCGCGCTGGCGTCGTGGCGCTCCCAAGAGGGCGACCAGGTGACCCCCGTCAAGGGGCCTGTCAGCCACGAGCCCGCGATCTTCAGTCGGGCCGGTGTATCCCCGGGTGTAGCCCGGATCACCTATACCGTTGATTGCGCTCAGCTAAATTAATGTGCCGACGCAGACGAAGAGGATTTTCACAGCGGGATTATAGCCGGGCGTGTACGCCCCGGCGTTGCTCCACGGCTGTGCGGAAGTGACTTACTGCGCCAGTCCCGAAACCGCGATGTCAGTCGGGGACTGTTCCTGCTCGGCGGCCTCGGGCGCTTCAAGGGAGCGGTTCGCTCCAGTCTGCGCGAGCAACCCTTCGGCCAGAAGTGTTTCCGCCGCAAGCCCGGCACGCGCTTCAATCCAGCGGAACGCCGATTCGAGCGAGGGGGCTGCCCACAGCCTGCGCCCCTCTGCCGTGCAAATGTCCCACGGCGCGAAAGTCATGCTGTCAGGCCGGTAACGAACGATGCGCACTGCGCCCGCAATGTCGACGCGCCAGACCTGCGAGGCAATTTCCTTGACGGCGTAATCCATGACGCTCCCCTTAAACCTACCGCATTCGCACGCGGCGCCACTTCCTGGTGCTGTCCGATCTCCACATCCGCGCGATCAGCATACGCCTGTCACAGCCGGTGCAATGTGGATTGAACATATGTTGGTTCGAGGCCTGACCGGTCGCACCGTTCATCGTATGCGCACGGTTTACGCGACGCTCGCGCATCGTCCAGGCGCGGGCGCGGCGTCGATTCTCATCGTTGTGCGTGCGCACGCAAGCCCTGCGCCGCGCGCGACCTATCTCACGCTGTAGCCGCGTCCCTCGAGGCAGGCGCGCATCGCGCGCTGGTACGCCGCGCGCTTGTCCGCCGCCTCATCGGGCGACACGCCACCTTGCGACTGCGTGGGGTCGTAACCGGTCTGCGTATTCGCCCATTTGTGGCACTCGTACTTGTCGTTCGATTGCTGATCGGGCGACTGACCGCTCTGCGGATAGATAAAAAGATCGTCGCTCGGCGGCGGCTGCGTGGTCGCCGGTGACTGGGCGTCCGCCTGTGCCTCCGGCGGGTCCACCACCTCGTAGCCGTTCTGGCCCGGGTTCCAGGTGTAATAGGCGTCATTGGCGTAGTAGTACGGAACGCCGCCCACCCACACCGTGGTGTAGTAAGGCGGCAGCACCGGCACGAACACGCCGATCGGCGGCCCGATCACCACGAATCCCGGGCCGCGCCGCCCGTACCACACACCGCCGGAGTAGTAGTAGCGCCCGCCGCCAACGACGTAGGGTCTGCCGGGGACTGCGCCCACGTACGCACCCCGGTTCGCGTAGTAGTGATTGTGGCTGTAGCGGGAGTCGTAGTGCTGCCCGCGCGGCATCTGCGCCTGAGCGCTCGCCGCAGCGAGCATCAGCGCCGCGACGGCGCCGCAAACGCGTACAGTGTTGCGCTTCATGAGCTCACCTCAGCGTACGCTGTAGCCGCGGCCGTCCAGGCACGCAGCGAGCGCGCGCCGGTAACTGGCGGCCTTCTGCTCGTACATCGCGGCTGCGCGTCGATCCTGGTACGCGCCTGCCTGCGCGTTGGCGGCGTTGACCGCGTTGGCCTGCGCATTGGCGGCATCGGCAGTGCTGCCGATGGCGCCGCCGACGACTGCGCCGGCGAGCGCCGCGGGTGCAGCCTGCCAGCGCGGCGCGATGACTGCGCCGAGCACTGCCCCGGCCACCGCGCCGATCGCGGTGTTGGTCCCCGGAGGCGGACCGGCCGAAACCACGCGCACCCGATCGTGCGGCGGCACGCCCGGCGCGCTCGGATCGAAACCGGTCTGCTGCGTGGCCCACACGCTGCATTCGTAGTGATCGCGATCCTGCTGCTCCGGCGGCTGGCCGTGCAGCGGATAGGCGTACACGTCGACATTCGGCGGCGGCGCCGCGGGCGGCGGAGGCGGCGGGGGGCGCGGCGGCGGTGCAGTCACACAGCCGGCGAGCAGGCCCGCGACAGAGGCAAGCGCGACGCAGGTGAGGGCGGCGCGGCGGAGCATGTGGAATCGGTTCATCGCAAGGTTCCCTACCTAATAGCGCACGGGTACTCGCAGAAACGCTGAGTGCGGGCGCGGCGTTGACACTTCAAGGGCGGCAATCCATGAACTTTGGACGCCCGTGGGGCGCTGCAAGTTCCTGTGCCACAAGGGCTTTCCGACGGCCCGACTGTGAGCAATTGTTACCCGCCGGGAGCCGCGCCGCCCCGGCGGCCAGTGTAGCCCTTCACGGGCCCCCCGGGGCGAGCAGCGCAGTCACGCGCTCGAGATCTGCGGGGGTGTTCACGTCGGGCCCGGGACGCTCGTGCGCATCGGCCACGCAGATCGCGAGCCGATGCTCGAGCGCGCGCAGCTGCTCGAGCTGTTCGCGGGCTTCCAGGTGTCCTACCGGCAGCTGCGCGAGACGCAGCAGCGCGGCGACGCGGTAAGCGTAGATGCCGAGATGCCGCCGTGCACCGCCGCAGTCGCTCTGCGCGGCGCTCGCGGCGGTGGCGCCGGCCCGATTCCAGGGAATCGGTGCACGGCTGAAGTACAGCGCCCTGCCCTGCGTATCGGTTACCACCTTGACGATGTTGGGATCGAGGAGCTCCGCCACGGAGTCAATGGGAGTGGCGAGCGTGCCGATGTCCGCCTGCGGCTGCGCGGCCAGCAGTGCCGCGACCTGGGCGATGAGCGCCGGCGGCATCAGCGGCTCATCGCCCTGCAGGTTGACCACGATGTCCTCGGCCACCCACGCGCGCCGCCGCGCCACTTCGGCGATGCGGTCGGTCCCGGAAGGATGAGCCGCACCGGTCATGAGCGCCTCGGCGCCGAAGGCGCGCGCGGCGCTGACGATGCGCGCATCGTCGGTGGCGATCAGCACCTCGCGCGCGCCGGCGGCGGCGGCGCGCTCGTAAACCCACTGCACCATCGGCTTGCCGCGGATCGGCAGCAGCGCCTTGCCGGGCAGCCGCGCGGAGGCGAAGCGCGCCGGAATCACGACCCGGAACGGCGGGCTCGCAGTGCGCGTCGGCGCCTCAGCGCTCGAGCAGCGGATCGTCGGCGGTGAGCTGACGGGCCTCCTCCTCCAGCATGACCGGCACGGAATCGCGGATCGGGTACGCCAGCCGGTCCATGCGACACACCAGCACCTGGGCGTCGCGGTGATACTGCAGCGTACCCTTGCACACCGGACAGGCGAGAATCTCGAGCAGCCGTGCATCCATCAACAGCCACCTCCGTTAAGTTGCACTGCCGCGTATCTTCGCCAGCACGCGCCTCAGCAGCTCGCGCGCATCAGCCGCGGCCAGCTGCGCGACGACCGGGACGTACCACAGCCGCGGGTCGGCGAACGAGCCGCATTTTACGGCATCTTTCTCGGTCATGAGCACCGGCGCCCGGTCGCCGAACTCCAACTCCGCCGCGACCAGCGCATGATGATCGGGAAAGGGATGCTCGCAGATCTCGAGCCCGTGCGCGCGCAGCAGGGCGAAGAAGCGCGCGGGATTGCCGATCCCGGCGACAGCGTGCACCCGCTGGCCGCGAAAATCCGCCAGCGGCCGGGTGCGCGCGGCGCCGCCGATGCCGACGGCGTCCTGTGCCGCGAGCACCATGCCGAGGGTCGCACGCGGCAGCTGCGCGGCGGGCGCCGCGTGCTCACTGCGGCCGTTGACCACCACCACATCGGCCTGCAGCAGCCGGGCGGCAGGCTCGCGCAGCGGCCCCGCCGGCAGCAGCCGCCCGTTGCCGAAGCCGCGCATCCCGTCGATCACCATGATCTCGCAGTCGCGCGCCAGTCGCAGATGCTGCAGCCCGTCGTCGGCGAGAATGACCTCCACCTGCGGCACCAGGGCGCGTGCCGCAGCCACCCGGTCCGCGCCGACCATGGTGGGACAGGCGCTGCGGCGCGCGAGGATCAGCGGCTCGTCGCCCACCTCGTGCCAGTCCGCACCCGGCAGCACCGGCCGCGGGCCGCCGCCTCCGCGGCCGCCATAGCCGCGCGAGACGATGCCGGCGCGCACGCCTGCGGCGGCAAGCTCGCGTGCCAGCCAGACGGTGAGCGGCGTCTTGCCGGTGCCGCCGACGGTGAGATTGCCCACCACCACCACCGGGCGGCCGACGCGCTGCGCCTGCAGCCATCCGGCGCGGTAGGCGTGGCGGCGCATTGCGACCAGCGCCCCGTAGAGCCAGGCGAGCGGCTGCAGCAGCGCAGCGCCGGCGCCGCCGCCATACCACAGCTGCGTCAGGCGCCGCTCCAGGCCGCGCGCCTGCACCTCAGTCGGAGAACTGCAGCCGGTGCAGCTGTGCGTACAGCCCTCCCTGCGCCAGCAGCTGCGCATGCGTGCCGCACTCGGCGATCCTGCCGGCATCGAGAACGATGATGCGGTCGGCCTGCTCCACGGTGGACAGGCGGTGGGCGATGACGAAGGTGGTGCGGTCGCGCACCAGCTGCGCCAGTGCTGCCTGAATGTGACGCTCAGCCTCGGTGTCGAGCGCGGAAGTCGCCTCGTCGAAAATCAGGATCGGCGCATCCTTCAGCAGCGCGCGTGCGATCGCGATACGTTGGCGCTGGCCTCCTGAGAGCAGCATGCCGCGATCTCCCACCACCGCATCCAGACCGCCACTCTGGCTGCGGATGAAGTCGACGATGTGTGCTGCCTCCGCGGCGCGCTCGATGGCGGCGTCCGGCACATCGAGCCCGAAGGCGATGTTGTTGCGGATGGTGTCATCGAACAGCACGACGTCCTGGCTCACCACCGCGATCTGTTTACGCAGGCTCCTGAGCTGATAGTCGCGTACATCGCTGCCGTCGATGCGGACGCTGCCGGAGGCGGCGTCGTAGAAGCGCGGCAGCAGGTTCACCAGCGTCGACTTGCCGCTGCCCGAGCGTCCGACGATCGCCAGGGTCTCGCCCGCGGCGACCTCGAGCGACACGTCCGTCAGGGCAGCCGGCCGTCCGCCACTCGCCGCACTGGCACCGGCCGGGTAGGAAAATGACACGTGATCGAACCGCACTTCGCCGCGCACGCGTGCCGGCGCAAGGGTGCCGCCCTGCGGCTCGATCGGCTCGTCCAGCAGTTCGAACAGACTCTGTCCGGCCGCAATCCCCTGCTGCAGCGGACCGGCGACGCCGACCAGCTCGCGCAGCGGCTGCGCGATGCTCACCAGCGCGGTTATGAAGGCGAGCAGATCCCCGCCGCTCATGCGCCCGTAGTAGGCGTCCGCGATCGCGATCGACAGCACGAATGCGGCCCCCAGCGCCGTGACGAGCTGCACGATGGGGTTGGAGAGTCCTTTGGTCAGCACCAGCCGCATGTTCGAGCGCAGGTTGTGATCATTGACCGCATCGAACTGGCGGTTGACGTGCCCTTCGGCGTTGTAGACCTTGATGAGGCGGGGCGCCTCGAAACTCTCCTTCGCCACGCGCGTGACATCGCCCATCGACTCCTGGATGCGGCGGCTGTAGCGGCGGAAGTAGCGGTTGATGACCGACACCAGCCAGCCCACGATCGGCCCCAGGATCAGCGCCACCAGCGCCAGACGCCAGTTCAGCCACAGCAGAAAACCGAGCGAGCCGATGATGGTGAGCGTGGTGCGCACCACCACGATGACCGAATCGGTGGTCGCCTGGCCAATCTGCTCGGTGTTGTAGGTGAGGCGCGACAACAGCGTCGCCGAGGCGTTGTGATCGAAGTAGCCGATCGGCAGCATCAGCACGCGGCGGAATACCTCGCGGCGTATCTGGTTGACGATGCGCCGGCCGACGTAACCCATGAAATACGTCTGGGTGAAGTCACCGATGCCGCGCAGGATGAAAAGCCCCACCAGCGCGAGCGGCACCCAGTAGATGGCGCGCCGATCGGGATGCACCAGGACGCTGTCGCCGAACTTCTTGGCGAACAGCGCAAAACTCGTCATGGTGGCGGAGAACAGCACCCCGCCGAGCATGCCGAGAACGAAGCGCCCGCGATAAGGGGCGAGGTAACTCAGGAGGCGTCGGTAATCGCGCAGCGCGCTGGGTGGCGGGCGCATCATGCGCGCGGCGGAGATCAAACCGCGGCTGTCGTTCAAGGCTTGCCCGCCGGCTCTTCCTTGACCGTGGCGATATTCACCTCGGCGAAACCGAGCCGCCCGAGCACATCCATGGCGGTGATGACGGACTGGTGGGTAGCACGCGCATCGGCGCGCAGCGTGACGCGCATGCCGCGATTGCTGCCGGCGGCCTTCAGCAGCGCCGCGCGCAGCGTCTGCGGACTGGAGTTGATCAGCTCGCGCTGGTCCACCAGGTAGCCGCCCTGCTGCGTGACGCTCACGACCAGCGGCTCGCCGCCAACCTTCTCCAGCGGCACGGCGCTCGCCTGCGGCAGGTGCACATGCAGGCGGCCCTCGTCGGTGAAGCGGCTGGAGAGGATGAAGAACACCACCAGCAGCAGCACCACGTCGATCAGGGAGACGACATTGATCTCCGGCTCCTCGTGGCTGCGCGGTTTGAGATTCACTGATAGCCCTCCCGGCCCCGCAGACCGTTACGCCACCGCCGCGGGCGCTGCGCGCTCGCGCATGCGCGCCGCCTCGAGGGCGTCCGCCATGCGGATCGCCTGCTTCTCCATCTCCACCACGATCCCGTCGACCCGGCCACGCAGGTAGCGATAGAAGATGAGCGCGGGAATGGCGACGCACAGCCCGGCGACCGTGCAGATCAGCGCCTCGGCAATGCCGCCCGAGAGCGCCCGCGGATCACCCATGCCGCCCGCCTCGATGGCGTTGAACGCGCGGATGATGCCAGTCACGGTGCCGAGCAGCCCGAGCAGCGGCGAGACGCCGGCGATGGTGCCGAGCGTGTTGAGGAAGCGCTCCAGCTCGTGTACCACGTGGCGCCCGGTGTCTTCGAGGCGCTCCATGAGGATCTCGCGCGGGCGGTGGCGGTTGGCGAGGCCGGTCGCGAGCAAGCGGCCGAGCGGTGAATTCTGCTCGAGCGCGGCGATCACCTTGTCGTTGACCTGGTTCGCCTCGATCAGCTGCCACACCCGGCGCGGCAGCTCCTGCGGCAGTACGCGCTTGTCCTGCAGCGTCCACAGCCGCTCCAGAATTATGGCCGCCGCCGTGATCGAGCACAGAATGATCGGCCACATGAGCGGACCGCCGGCCCGCACTATTTCCCACATCCGAGAGCTTTCCTCGCGGCACCGAAGACCGCAAAGGGGGCATCATACCGGAGGGCGATGCGCGCTCAAGGCAACTGCTTCGCAGGCTGTGCAGGGCGGCACCTTTCGCGCACGGGGGCTTCTGGTACAGTCTTGCGCCCCATGCCGCGCAGCCTGCTGAAGCGAATCGTCCCGGCCCGGCACTCCCTGCAGGAGCGCTGGTTCCTGCGGCCGTTCGGCGACCGGATCGCCGACCCGCTGCTGTGGACCCTGCACCGCCGCGGGGTGACCTACGCCTTCGGTGCCGGGCTGGCGATCTGCTTCGTGCCCCTGCCGGTGCACCTGCTGCTGGCCTGCACCATCGCCGTGATCTGGCGGCTCAACATCCCGGTCATCTGCGGCACCACGTTCATCGTCAATCCCTTCACCGCGGTGCCGGTGTACTACCTGGCCTACCGTGTCGGGGCGGTGGTGCTGCAGCTGCCGCGCCAGCACTTCAAGTTCCACCCGACGTGGGACTGGTTCCGCCACGGCCTGATGCCGGTGTGGCAGCCGTTCGTGGCCGGCTGCCTGGTGTGCGCGCTGGTCGCGGGCGTACTCGGCTGGCTGATGCTCGAGATGCTGTGGCGCTGGTCGGTGCGCAACCGCTATCGCACGCGGCACGCCGCCGCCTGATGGATTTACGACGGCCCCGAAACGTGCCTGCGCATGCTCACGCTCGCCGTTCGCTGAGCATGCCCGCGTCGAGCTCGTAGATGCGCTCCATGCGGCGTGCGAGCTGCAGATCGTGCGTCACCACCACCAGACTCGTACTGCGCTCGCGATTGAGCTCGAGCATCAGCGCGAAGACGCTCGCGGCGTTGGCGCCGTCGAGGTTGCCGGTTGGCTCGTCGGCCAGCACGATGCTTGGTGCCGTGACGAGCGCGCGCGCCACCGCCGCCCGCTGGCGCTCCCCGCCGGACAGCTGATGCGGCCGGTGCGTGAGGCGCTCGCCGAGGCCCACCCGCTCGAGCAGCGCCTGCGCGGCTGCGCGCGCGGCGGCCACCGGCGTGCGCCGGATCAGCAGCGGCATGGCGACGTTCTCGAGCGCCGAGAACTCCGGCAGCAGGTGATGGAACTGGTAGACGAAGCCGAGCGCGTGATTGCGCAGCATGCCGCGCTCACGCTCGTTCAGGGAGTGAATGTCGCGGCCGGCGACGCGCACCTCGCCGGCGGTCGGGGGGTCGAGGCCGCCGAGAATCTGCAGCAGCGTCGTCTTGCCGGAGCCCGACGCGCCGACGATGGCGACGCGCTCGCCGGGCGCGACGCTGAGCGCGACCCCGCGCAGCACCGGCAGCAGCACCGGCCCCTGGCGGAAGGTCTTGTGTACCGCGCGCGCCTCGAGAACCGTGTCACTCATGCCGCAGAGCCTCCGCCGGTGCCGTGCGCGCCGCGCGCCATGCCGGGTAGATAGTGGCCAGCACGCACAGCAGGAACGCCACTGCGCACACCTTGATGACGTCCGCCGCCTCGACGTACGCGGGCAGATCGCTCATGTAATAGACCCGTGCGTCGAGGAACTGTGTGCCGAGCAGGTGCTCGAGCGCCGCCACCAGCGTCTCGAGGTTGGCGGCGAGCACGCTGCCGAGCGCTGCGCCCGCCAGCGTACCCGTGAGCCCGATCAGTACCCCCTGCACGGCGAAGGTCAGCAGTATGTTGCGCGGCCCCGCGCCGAGGGTGCGCAGAATGGCGATGTCGGTCTGCTTCTCCTTCACGATCATGACCAGCGTGGCGACGATGTTGAATGCCGCCACCGCCACCAGCATCAGCAGGATGACGAACATCATCGACTTGGTGATCTCGATCGAGCGGAAGAAGTTGGCATGATCCTGAGTCCAGTCGGCCACGTAGAACCCCGCGCCGCCGAGCGCCAGCGCCACGCGCTTCACCAGCGACGGCGCGTGCAACGGATCGGCGAACACCAGCCGCAGCCCGGTGACTCCCGCGCCGGTGCGAAACAGCCGCGCGGCATCGCTCATATGCATGAGCGCCAGCCCACGGTCGAATTCGTACATGCCGGAGCGAAACAGGCCTACCACGCGGAAGCGGCGCATGCGCGGCACCACCCCGGTGGGGGTGGCGCTGCCTTCGGGTGCCATGACCACGACCGCAGTGCCGATGCTGGCATTCAGCTCGTGCGCCAGGGCGCTGCCGAGAATGATGCCGTAGCTGCCGGGAGTGAGCGCAGCGAGCTTGCCGGCGATCATGTGCTGCGCCAGCCCGGTCGCGGCGCGCTCCTCGGCCGGCAGCACGCCGCGCACCTGCGCCGCGGCGAGCGCGGTGCCCCGGGCGAGCATCGCCTGGCTCTCGACGTACGGCACCGCCGCCAGCACCCCGGGCTGGCGGCGCACCTGCTGCTGCAGCTGCTGCCAGTCGTCGAGCGGGCCGTCGAGTCCCATGAGGGTGGCGTGGGCGGTAACGGCGAGGATGCGGTTACGCAGCTCGCGCTCGAAACCGTTCATGACCGACAGCACCACGATGAGGGTCGCCACACCGAGCATCAGGCCGCATACCGACATCAGCGCGACGAACGACACGAAGCCGCGCCGGTGCGCGGAGCGCAGGTAGCGCGTGCCGATCTGCCATTCGTAGGCGCTCACCTGAGCTACTCGTAGCGCAGCGCTTCGGCGGGCGCGGTGCGTGCGGCGCGCACTGCCGGGTAGAGCGTGGCGAGCGAGGTCAGCAGCAGCGCCGCCGCGGCGATGACGGCGACGTTGCGCCAATGAACCTCGGAGGGGATCGCGGTGATGTAGTAGACATCGGCATCCATGATCTGGAAGCGGAAGGTGTGCTCGAGGAACGGCACGATGCTGTCGACGTGCAGCGCGAGCGCGAGCCCGAGCAGCACGCCGAGCGCGACGCCCAGCCAGCCGATCACCAGTCCCTGGGTGATGAAGATGCCCATGATGCTGCGCGGCGCGGCGCCGAAGGTGCGCACGATGGCGATATCGGTACGCTTGTCGGTGACCACCATGACCAGCATGGCGACGATGTTGAAGGCGGCGACCGCCACGATCAGCAGCAGGATCAGCGACATCATGGTCTTCTCGATGCGGATGGCGCGGAAGTAGTTGGCGTTGTCCTGGGTCCAGTCGCGCACCTCGAAGCCGCGCGGCAGCGCGGCGCGCAGCCGCGCCGCCACCTCCGGGGCGGCGAGCACGTCGTGCAGGCGCACGCGCAGCCCCTGACTTGGAGTATCCGGGGCGAGCGCACGCACGTCCGCGAGCGGCGCAAACACCAGCGTGGCGTCGTGATCCTGCAGGCCCACCTCGAACACGCCCGCCACCGTGAACTGGCGCAGCCGCGGCGCCGGGGCGCCGGCGGCGTCCACCCGGGGAATGAGCAGCGTGAGCGCATCCCCGGGCGAGAGCCCGAGCCGCGCGGCGATCACCGCGCCGATGATCACCCGACCGGAGCCGGGAGTGAGATCCTGCAGCCGTCCCTGGGTGATCGCCTGTGCGAGCTCGGTGTCCGCCGCGCTCGCCGCCGGATCGATGCCGCGCAACAGCACCGCCAGCATCTCCGGCTGGCGCACTGCGAGCGCCTGCAGCTCTACGTAGCGGGCGACCGCCGCGACTCCGGGCGTCGCCTGCGCCAGCCGTGCGGCGCCGCTCCAGTCGGCTGGTGCGCGGGCGGCGACGGCGGCATCGGCTGCCGGCACGGCGGTGATGCGCACCTGCGCGCTCAGCGACAGCAGCCGCTCGCGCAATTCCGCCTCGAAGCCGTTCATCACCGACAGGATGACGATGAGCGCCGCCACACCGACGCACACCCCCACCAGCGAGGCCCAGGTTATGAAGGAGACGAAGAACTTGCCCGGGCGCGCGCGGACGTAGCGCAGGCCTACGTAGACCGGCAGAGGATGGAACATCGGCGCGATTTAACCATAGATGGGGCCTTTGCAGACCTGCGTCACAGATCGGCACGCGCGCGCCGTCGCTGGTTTTGACAGATTCCCGGCGGTGTTATAGTCGCCGCAGCTCGCAAGGGAGAGTCGCATGCACACCCGCATCATCGCCGCACTGCTGTGCGGCTGCACAGCGGCAAGCGCCGCGCTCGCCGAGACCATCGTGGTGAACGACCAGGTGCAGGTGCGCGAGTCGCAAGTCGACCGCCCCAGGCGCGGCAGCACCATGGCCGACGTGGAGAGACGCTTCGGCGCCCCGGTGACGCGCCATCCGACCGTCGGCTCGCCGCCGATCACCCGCTGGGACTACAACGGCTTCGCCGTCGTGTTCGAGCACGACCGCGTCATCGACGCGGTGGTCACAGGCGGCTAAGCGCTCGCGCTCACCTCGGCGGGCAGCTCTTCCGACCCCACCCAACCCTGACGCACCACGCGCCCGCGCTCGGCGCCCGGCGACCGCTTCCCCGGGGTGCGGCACGCGCCCTCGCCACTGCCCAGGTCCCGCTGCTTCATGAAGATGTGGTAGTCTCGAGCGTAACAGAATAATTTTCCTGGGGTCCTTTGGCGGTCGACGAGCCTCTCAGGACGTATATCGAGGCTCTCGCGCGCGCGGGCGCGCTGCGCCGTGCGGGCGCCGCGGCACAGCTGGAAGCGGAAATCCGCCGGCGCGAGGAAGTGCTGCGGCAGACCTTCCGCCGCTACTTCTCGCCGCGCCTCGCCGACAAGATCCTCGAAGATGCGCAGCTGCGCGACACGCTGCTCGCCAGCGTCGCCGCGCGCGCCCACGCCGTGGTGCTGTTCGCGGACCTGCGTGGCTTCACCAGCATCTCCGAGCAGCTCGATGCCGCAGAAGTCGTGCCGCTGCTCAACGAGTACTTCTCGCTCCTCACCGATATCACCTTCCGCGCCGAGGGCACGGTCTTTCACATGGCTGGCGACTGCCTGATGCTCGGCTTCGGCGTGCCGTTCGCACAGCCCGACGGCGCGCAGCGCGCGGTGCACGCCGCGCGCGAGATGCTCAGCCGCTTCAGCAACATGGCGCACTCCTGGCGAGAGCGTTACCAGGTGGAGGCCGGCCTCGGCATCGGCATCAACGAGGGCGATGTGGTGGCCGGCAACATCGGCTCCGCCACCTACATGAGCTACACGCTGATCGGCGACACCGTGAACATCGCGGCGAGGTTGTGCCAGCGGGCGCGCGCCGGCGAGATGCTGTTTTCGGGCGCGCTCAAGCGCTCGCTCGATGAGCATGGAGTGGACATTGGCGCCACGCCGCTGCCTGCGCTGCAGCTGCGCGGTCGCCTCCTGCCGATCGACATCTTCTGCGTGCCGCGGCCCACACGGCTGCAGCTGATCGCCGCGCCGATCGCCGCCTGAGTCGCCCGTTTCGATCGGCGGCGGGCGGACCGATGAACTCCTTGCTCAACCCGCCTGTGCCGGACGCGGCGCATCCACGCCTGCGCTGGCATCAGCTCTACGGCAGCGCCGCAGCGCTGGCACTCGCCGAAGCCATGCGCGCCGACCGCAGGCTGTACGTGTTGATCGCCGACGGCGCACGCGAGCTCGAGGGGCTGACCGCGGAGCTGCGCTTCTTTGCCGGCGCGGCGTTGCCGCTGCTGCGGCTGCCAGACTGGGAAGTGCTGCCTTACGACCTGTTCTCGCCGCACCCGGACATCACTTCCGAGCGGCTGCGCACACTCTTCGAGCTGCCCGATACGCGCCAGGGCTGCCTGATCGTCGCGGCCGACACGCTCATGCAGCGACTGCCGCCACGCAGCTATGTGCAGGGTCGGGCCTTCGAGCTCATCACCGGTCAGGCGCTCACCCTCGAGCCGTTCAGGCAGCGCCTGGCGGAGGCCGGCTACGCGAGTGTCAGTCAGGTGGTGAGCCCGGGTGAGTTCGCGGTGCGCGGCTCGTTGCTCGATGTATTCCCGATGGGCGCGGCGACACCGCTGCGTATCGATCTGTTCGACGAGGAGATCGAGGCGATCCGCTGCTTCGATCCTGACACGCAGCGCTCGCTCGATACACTCGAGAGCGTGCGGCTGCTGCCGGCGCGCGAGGTGCCGCTCGACCCGCAGGCGGTCAAGGATTTCCGCCGCCGCTTTCGCACGCGTTTCGAGGGCGATCCGAACCGCACCAGCATCTACCGGGGCGTAAGCGAGGGACTGGCGCCGGCGGGGATCGAGTTCTACCAGCCGCTGTTCTTCGATTCGACCGCGACGCTGTTCGATTACCTGCCGGCTGATGCCGTGATCGTGCACGATGCGGCGCTCGCCGGCACGCTCGTCAAGGCCTGGCAGGACATTGCCGCCCGCTACCAGGAGCGCCGGCACGATATCGAGCGCCCGGTGCTCAGGCCCGAGGAGCTGTTCCTTGAGCCCGCGCAGCTCGCCGCCGGCCTCGGCAGCTTCGCCGCGATCACGCTCGATCCTTTCAAGGCGGACACCGAGCTGCGGGGCGACAGCGCGGAAGTGCGCAATTTTCCCACCACCGCGCCGCGCGAGCTGCGGATCGACGTGCGTGCCGAGGAGCCGTTTGCTCCGCTCGATTCGTTCGTGCGGGCCTTCGAGGGGCGGGTGCTGGTGGCGGCGGATTCCGCCGGGCGGCGCGAGGTGCTGCACGAGATGCTGCGCGCCCATCACCACGAAGTCAGCCTCCTCGACAGCTGGGATGCATTTGCCGGTGGCGCCGCACGCCTCGCGCTCACCGTCGCGCCGGATCTGCAGGGCCTCACGCTCACCGCGCCGCCGCTCGCCGTCATCGCCGAGGCGCAGCTGTTCGGGGCGCGGGCGCGCCAGGAGCGCCGGCGTGCCAAGCGTGCCGCGGACCCGGAGGCGATCCTGCGCGACCTGCAGGACCTCAATCCGGGCGCGCCGGTGGTGCACGAGGAGTACGGCGTAGGCCGCTACCTTGGGCTGATGCCGATGGAGATCGGCGGGCAACCGGGGGAGTTCCTGGTGCTCGAGTATCAGGACGGCGACCGCATCTACGTGCCGGTGCACGCGCTGCACCTGGTGAGCCGCTACACCGGCGCCGCGCCCGAGAGTGCCCCGCTGCACAAGCTCGGCACCGATCAGTGGGCGCGCGCCCGCAGGCGCGCCGCGGAGCAGATCCGCGACGTGGCGGCGGAGCTGCTCGACCTGTACGCGCGCCGCAAGGCCCAGCAGGGCCTGGCGCTGCCGCTGAACGAGCTCGACTACCAGGCCTTCGCCAACGACTTCCCCTTCGAGGAGACCGAGGATCAGGCGCAGACCATCCGCCAGGTGCTCACCGACCTGCAGAGCGAGCGGCCGATGGACCGCATCGTGTGCGGCGATGTCGGCTTCGGCAAGACCGAGGTGGCGATGCGCGCGGCGTTCGTGGCGGCGCACGCCGGTAAGCAGGTCGCCGTGCTCGCCCCGACGACGCTGCTGGTGCAGCAGCATCTGGCGAACTTCCGCGACCGCTTCGCCGACTGGCCGGTGCGAGTGGAGGCGCTGTCGCGCTTCGGTAACTCGAAGGAGACGCAGGCGGTGCTCGCCGGGCTCGAGCAGGGCAAGGTGGACATCGTCATCGCCACGCACCGCTTGTTGCACTCACACGCACGCTTCAAGGACCTGGGACTGCTGATCATCGACGAGGAGCATCGCTTCGGCGTGCGCGACAAACAGCGCCTGCAGGCGCTGCGCGCCAACGTGCACGTGCTCACCCTCACGGCCACGCCGATTCCGCGCACGCTCAACATGGCGCTCGGCGGGCTGCGCGACCTGTCGCTCATCACCACCGCGCCGGCGGCGCGCCTGGCCATCAAGACCTTCCTGATCGAGTGGCACGCGCCCACGCTGCGCGAGGCGGCGCTGCGCGAGCTGCGCCGCGGTGGCCAGATCTATTTCGTGCACAACGAGGTGCGTACCATCGCCAAGATGGCCGCGGAGCTGCAGGCACTGGTGCCGGAAGCGAGTGTACGCATCGGCCACGGGCAGATGCGCGAGCGCGATCTCGAGCAACTCATGGTCGACTTCTATCACCGGCGCTTCAACGTGCTGGTGTGCACCACCATCATCGAGAGCGGCATCGACGTGCCCACCGCCAACACCATGATCATCAATCGCGCCGACAAATTCGGGCTGGCGCAGTTGCACCAGCTGCGCGGCCGTGTCGGGCGCTCGCATCACCGCGCTTATGCCTATCTGATCGCACCCCCGCGCCAGGCGCTGGCACGCGACGCCGCCAAGCGGCTGGAGGCCATCGAGTCGATGGAGGAGCTCGGCGCCGGCTTCGTGCTCGCCACTCACGACCTGGAGATCCGCGGCGCCGGCGAGCTGCTCGGCGAGCAGCAGAGCGGCCAGATGACCGAGATCGGGCTGTCGTTGTACCTCGACATGCTCGAGCACGCGGTGGGCGCGCTCAAGGAGGGTCGCGAGCCGGCGCTCGATCAGCCGCTCGCCGCGGCCACTGAGGTGGAGCTGCGCCTGCCCGCCTTCCTGCCGGAGGCCTACGTCGGCGACGTGCACGTGCGGCTGTCGCTGTACAAGCGCATCGCCGCCGCCGCCGACGATGCGGCGCTCGATGATCTCAGCGCCGAGCTGCACGATCGCTTCGGGCCGCTGCCGCCGGCCGCCCAGAACCTGCTGCGTATCGCGCGGCTCAAGCTGCGCGCGCGCGCGCTCGGGGTGCGGCGGCTCGACCTGGGACCGCAGGGCGGCTCGGTGCTGTTCGAGGAGCGCGCGCGCGTCGATCCGGCGACGCTGGTACGCATGGTCCGCCAGGGAACGCGCGAGTACCGCCTCGACGGGCCGCTGAAGCTGCGGGTATCACGGGCGCTGCCGGCCGAGAGCGCGCGCTTCGAGTATGCGGCGCAACTGCTGCAGCGGCTCGGCGAACCGGCGCGCCTCCAGTAGAATGCCGCGCATGCCTCAGCGCGCCGCGCGGCTTCGCGTCCTCATCGCCCTCGCCGCCGCGGCGCTCGCCGCGCGTACCGCGGCGGCGCCCGCGCAGGAGGCCGCCGCCGGCCCGGGCAACACCGTCTACAACGTGGAGATCATTGTGTTCCGTGCGGCCGGCGCGCCCGGTGAGCCCGAGGACTGGAGCGCGGAGGCCGGTGCCCGCATCATCGCCGGGGCGGAGGCTGGCGGCGACTCCTCGCAGATCGGGCGCTTCGTGGCGGCGCTGCCGAGCTCCGCCTGGCAGCTCACCGAGCTGGAGAACCGCCTGCGGGCCAGCGGCACCTATGTGCCGATAGCGCACGCCGCCTGGTCGCAGACGGCCAGCGCCTGGGGTACGCGCGCCGGATTCTCCCTGGACAAGCTCGGCATCAGCGTGGCGGGCTTGAGCGGCAACGTGTTTCTCGAGCGAGGACAGTTCCTGCACCTCGGCCTGTCGCTCACCTACGCCATCGCGCAGCCCGCGACGCGACTCGGCGCCGGCCCCGACACCGCCTTCACCCTCAACGAAAGCCGGCGGGTGCGCTTCTACGAGCGCAACTACTTTGATCATCCGGCTTTCGGCGTGATCGCGCTGGTCACGCCGGCGCAGGGCGCCCGCCCGCCGGGCCGCTGACCGCGTTCACTCGCCGAGCAGCTGCGCGCGCGTGAATTCCCAGGTCGGCCCGCCGCGCGCCTCGCGCGCGCAACGCACCCGCTCGCGCGCGGCGGCAATGAACCAGGTCTGCGGCGCGCGCGGCCGGCTGCCGCCGAAGGCGGCCGCATCGAGCACCGCCGCGCAGGCCTCGTGCTGCGGATCGCGCACCGATTCGTAGCGGATGAGCTCGATATGCGCCTCGCGCGCGGCCGCGGCCAGGGCCTGCGTGGCCGCGTAGCTTGTGCGCGAGGTCCAGTCGGCACGCGCGCGCACCAGCGGTGCTGCGCTGAGATCGAGCGCCGCGGCGGTGCGCACGGCGGCACGAAACACCGTGTGCGGCACGGCCTTGAGGTCGGGCGTGCCGGGCGCATCGAGCAGAAAACGCAGCCGCCAGTAGCTTTTCTCCGCCAGCGCCGTGCGCAGGACTTCCGCGCCGTACCAGACCCCGGCCGCGAACGCGGCACGAAAGCGGGAGCCGTGCTGCGGCCGGTAGCGAAACGGCGTGGCGAGCAGGTAATGCAGCCGCTGCACGCCCGCCGGCAGCGGCGGCTTGCTGTCCTCGAGGATCGCTTCGAGCGCGGCCTGCTCCTCGAGCGAGTCGGCGAGGCGCATGGTGGAGGCGGTGTGCTGCGCCTCGACCGCGCGCCACAGCTCGCGCGCGTAGGCGCGCGCCTCAGATGCGAGCGCGCGCGGCGTCCAGGTAGTCAACGGTACGCACCAGGCCGGCGGGCTCGCGGATCATCGCGAGCGGCACCCCGCCGAGGGCCTGGTTGTCGCTGCGCAGCCAGGCGCGCGCGGCCGCATCGTCCGAGCCCACGATCGCATCGAGTGAGCGGAACAGCCGCACGAACAGCGCCGCCAGCTGCCAGGGCTTGGAGCCGGGCTCGAGCTGGCGCTGTCCGTTGGCCAGCCGCGAGAGCGTCGCGGCGCTCACGCCAATGATCGCGGCGAGGTCGGCCTGCGCCACGGCGAGGAAGCGCGCGGCGCGCACCGTCGCGCGCGACAGGACCGCGGCGGGCTCAGCGGCGGTATGTGGGGCGGCAGGACGGCGGCGACTCATTTCAATAGAAATTATACGACATTTTATTTCATTAGCAATCAGGCCCACTCCTGGGGGGGGCCGCGGCCCGCAGCGCGCCCCGGGGCGCCGCCGCACGCTGTCAGTGGAAGTCGCTCGCCTCGGAGTTCGCGATACCGTCCTTGCCGTTCTGCTTCGCTCGCCGCAGCGCCGCCGCGCAGGCCTTGAGCAGACCTTCCACGGCCAGGGTGCGCGGTGGCACCAGGCTCGCGATCCCGGCGCTCAGGGTGACGTAGCCACCGGCGGCGCCGGTGGGGTGATGCATCAGCAGATCCCGCACCCGCTGCTTCACCACGTGGGCGTACTGCGAGGCTTTCTCGGCGGCCTCCCCCTGCGTGAGCACCGCGAACGTCCCTCCCTGCCAGCGACCGACGAGGTCACCGCCGCGGCGATAGGAGGTCGCGATCACGCGCGCGACGCGGCGGATGCAGGCGTCCCCGGCGGCGCGATCGAATTTCTCGTTGTAGGCGCCCAGATCGTCGATGTCGAACAGGGTGAGTCCGATCTCGTGCGAGTCGCGCTGCGCGAGCTGCCAGTCACGGTGCAGCAGCTCCTCGAAATAGGCGCGCGAATGCAGTCCGGTGAGGCGGTCCTCGCGCAGCCAGGACGGCAACCCGGCCGTGGCGCGATCGGCATTCTTCAGCCGGTCGCTGGCATCGCGGTGATAGCCGATGAAGTGCGTCAGCTTCCCCCCGTTACGCACCGGCTGCACCACGGTCTCGTTCCAGAAGACCGAGCCGTCGGGGCGGTAATTGCGCAGCAGCACGCGCGCCGGCTCGCCGCGGCTGACCGCCTCGGCGAGGCGCGTGCGCGCCTCCTGGTCGCGGTCGGTACCCTGGAGCGTGCGCAGGTTGGTGCCGAGCAGCGCCGCGGCCGGGTAGCCGCACATCTGCGCGAACGCCGCATTGACGTACACCGTCGGGCAGTCCGGGACGAGCGCGTCGCAGATCACGATGCCCTCCGGGGCACTCTCGACCACGCGCTGCCAGGCCTCAGCCGACCAGTTGTTCATGCGCCGCTTCCCGGGTCGAGGGTCAGTGGCGGCGCCGCGGCGCTGCGGGCGAGCAGCTCCCGGGCGCGTGCCCACTCGGGCGATGCCTCGAGAGCGGCACGCGGGGCTGCCCCCGAGCGCCCGTGCAGGCGTACCAGGCGCAGGCTGGACGTCGGCTGCGGTTCAGGGTCGAGCCCCTGCAGCAGCGCGATGACGCCGGCGCGATCGTTACAGACCGGCAGCATGTCGCAGCCCGCCGACAGGGCGTGCCGGACACGCCCCAGGATGTCGCCGTAAGCCGCCGCAGCCCCTCCCATGGAAAGATCATCGGCAAACACTACCCCCTGGAACCGCAGCTCTCCGCGCAGCACGTCGCGAATCCAGCGCCCGGAGAGGCTTGCCGGGGCCGGATCCACCGCCGGAAACAGCACGTGGGCCACCATTACGGCGGGCAGCCCATTGGCGATCAGCCGGCGGTAGGGGGCCAGGTCGGGGGTGAGGTCCGGAAGGCTGCGCCGGTCGACCGGCAGGGTGAGGTGCGAATCGGCCACGACCGCGCCGTGACCGGGAAAGTGCTTGGCGGTGGCCGCCATGCCCGCTTCGCGCATCCCGTGCATCCAGGCGAGGGCGAGCTGGGCGACCGCTTCGGGCGAGGCGTGAAATGCACGGTCGCCGATCACCTCGCTGACCCCCAGGTCCAGATCCACGCAGGGGGCGAACGAGATGTCGATGCCGTGGGCGCGCAGCTCCGCCGCCATCAGCCACCCGGTGGCCCGGGCGAGCGCGAGGGCGGCCCGCGGGTCGAGGTCGAAGTTGTGCCCGATACGCCGCGGCGCGGGCAGCGCCGAGAAGCCGTTGCGGAAGCGCTGCACCCGGCCGCCCTCCTGGTCCACCGCGACGATGAGCGGCGGGGCGCGCGCCGCATGAATATCGGCAGTGAGCGCGCTGAGCTGGGCGGGGTCGGCGTAATTACGCGTAAAGAGGATAACCCCGCCGACCAGCGGGTGACGCAGCAGCTCGCGCTCCTCGGCGGTGAGCGCGGTCGCCGCGAGGTCGATCATCAGCGGCCCGAGGCTCATGCGGGGCTGCGCGCCGCGCTGACGCGCCGCGGCGGGCGTCGACCGAGCAGTGCCAGCGATTCGATGTGGGCGGTGTGCGGAAACATGTCGACGACACCGGCCGCTTCGAGCGTCAAGCCGTGCTCGTGCACCAACACCCCCACGTCGCGCGCCAGGCTTCCCGGGTGACAGGAAATATACAACACCCGCTCGGGCGCGAGCTGCGCCACGGCGGCGAGCAGGGCGCGGGCACCGCTGCGCGGCGGGTCGAGCAGCACGTGGCTGTAGCTGCCGCGCAGCCACGCCGCCTGCGGGTCGGGCGGCGCGGAGAGATCGGCGTGCTGGAACTCGGCGTTGCCGAGGCCGTTGCGGGCGGCATTGCCGCGCGCCCGCTCGAGCAGCGCGCGCTCGCCCTCGACGCCTAGCGCGCGTTGCGCGCTGCGCGCAAGCGCCAGCGTGAAGTTACCCAGGCCGCAGAACAGGTCGAGCACCGCCGAGTCCGGCGTGAGCTCAAGCAGCTCCACTGCGCGCGTGACCAGCGCGGCGTTCACCGCGCCGTTCACCTGGATGAAATCGGTGGGCGCAAATTGCATCTCGAGGTCGAACTGCGGCAAGCGGTAGTACAGCGGCTGCGCCGCCGCGCCGAGCTCGCGCACCGACTCGAGCCCCTGCGGTTGCAGGTAGAGCCGCACCGCGTGTGCAGCGGCGAAGGCGGCGAGCCGGGTCAGGTCCGCCGCCGACGGTGCGCTGAGGACCCGCAGCACCAGCGCGGTGGCGTTGTCGGCGATGGCGACCTCGATCTGCGGCAGCTGCTCGCGGATCGACAGCTCACCGAGCATCTGCGCCAGCGGCGCGATCAGAGCGCCCAGCGGCGCGGCGAGCACCTCGCAGCGCTCGAGTTGCGCGACATACGGGGCGGCGCGCTCACGGAAACCCACCAGCACCCGGCCCTTCTTGCGCACGTACTTGACCCCGAGGCGTGCGCGGCGCCGGTAGCCCCACACCGGGCCGGTCAGCGGCGGCAGCCAGCGCTGCGGACTCGCCGCTGCGAGCCGCGTGAGAGTGTCCCGCAGCTGCTGCTCCTTGGCGGCGAGCTGCGCCTCGGGCGCGAGGTGCTGCAGGGCGCAGCCACCGCAGGTGCCGAAGTGCGCGCAGCGCGGCGTCACCCTGCCTGCGGCTGGCTCGAGCACCTCGAGCAGCTCGCCGTCGTCGTGCTGGCGGTGGCGGCGGGTGCGACGGAAGCGGATGCGCTCGCCCGGCAGCGCGCCGGCGATGAAGGCGGTCTTGCCGCCGTGTACCACGCCCTCCCCCTGCTGCGTGAGGCCGCAGACCACCGCGGTCTGCGCCGCCGCCGCGGTTGCCTGCTGCGGGCGAGCGCCGCCGGGGTCCGACTCCTCGCTCAAGCGCCGCCCTGCCAGGCGCCGAGGAAGGCGGCGAAGTGCGGCTCGCTCGCGGCGGCCAGGTAGCTGCGCACCCGCGCGAGCTCGTCCGCGTGCTGGGCGCGCGAGAGCTGGCCGCGCAGCAGCGCAAAGCGCAGGTAGATCAGCCAGGTGTTGAGCACGTCGGTCTCGCAATAGCGGCGGATGCCGGCGAGGTCACCTCCCTGCCAGGCGTCCCACACCTGGCCGCCCTCGAAGCCGAGCTTGCCGGGCAGCCCGAGGAGTGTCGCCATGCTGGCGAGGGATAGCCGGCCGCGGCTCTGGAAGCCCGACAGCACGTCCATCAGATCGATGTGACGCCAGTGGTAGCGGTTCAGATAGTTGTTGTAGCGGAAGGCCTCATCCTCCGCGCCGGTCTCCCAGAAGCGCGTGGCCTGCACGCAGGCGGCGAGCGCCCGGTAGGTGAGCACCGGCAGATCGAAGCCCGAGCCGTTCCAGGAGACCAGATCGGGGGAGAACTTCTCGATTCCGTCGAAGAAGCGCTGCACCAGCTCGGCCTCGCCAGTGGCGAGATCCCCGAGGCTCCAGACGCGAAAGCCATCGCCGCTGCGCAGCGCGCACGAGATCGCCACGACGCGATGCTGCTCGAGAGGCAGGAAGTCCCCGCCGCCTCCGGCGGCCGCGCGGCCCTGCCGCCGCAGCGCGAACATCGCCTTGGCGACCTGCGCGTCGGCGAGACCCTCGAGTCCATAGAGGCGCCGCCCGAGCTCGACGTCGGGCACCGTCTCGATGTCGAACACCAGCGTGTTCACAGCGCCCTCATGAGCACCGCGACCGCCACCACCAGACCGCGCTCATCGCTCAGGGTGACGTGTCCCTCGCCGACCCCGAGTGCGCGGCGCACGCGCTCGCCGCGCGCTGAGAACACCACCTCGGGTTTGCCCCAGGCGTTCTGCACCACCCCCACGTCACGGATCCACACTCCGTGCGCAAAGCCGGTGCCCATGGCCTTGACGATCGCCTCCTTGGCGGCGAAACGCATGGCGAGGAAGCGCTCGCGGCGCGCGGTGAGCGCCAGCTGCGCCTCCTCCTCGGGCATCAGCAGGTGCCGGATGAAGCGCGTGCCGAAGCGCTCGAGCGTGTGGGCGATGCGCGCGCTCTCGAGCACGTCGACGCCGATGCCGTAGATCACGCGCGCGCCTCCGCCATCAGCGCCTTCATCTCGCGCACCGCCGCCGGCAGGCCAACGAACAGAGCATGGGCGATGAGTGCATGCCCGATGTTGAGCTCGGTGAGCTCCGGCAGCGCCGCTACCGGCTGCACGTTGTGGTAGTTGAGCCCGTGCCCGGCATGCACCTCCAGGCCGAGGCTCGCCCCGAGACGCGCCGCCGCGCGCAGCCGCTCGAGCTCGGTGGCGGCGGCCCCGCCGCTCGCCTCGGCATAGGCGCCGGTATGCAGCTCGACCACCGGGGCCCCGGTGCGCGCCGCCGCCTCGATCTGGGCGCGATCGGGGTCGATGAACAGCGCCACGCGCACGCCGGCGCCGGCGAGCTCGGTCACCGCCGCGCGCAACCCTTCCGGCTGCGCCAGCACGTCGAGGCCGCCCTCGGTGGTGAGCTCGGCGCGCCGCTCGGGCACCAGGCAGCAGTCGCCCGGGCGGACCTCGGCCGCGATCCGCAGCATCTCCGCAGTCACGGCCATCTCGAGATTCATGCGCGTCTGCAGCAGCGGGCGCAGCGCGCGCACGTCCCGGTCCTGGATGTGGCGCCGGTCCTCCCGCAGGTGCAGCGTGATGCTGTCGGCGCCGGCGCTCTCGGCGGCCAGCGCGGCGTGTACCGGGTCGGGGTAGCGGCCATGGCGCACCTGGCGCAGCGTCGCCACGTGGTCGATGTTGACTCCCAGCGAGATAGCCGCGCTCATGGCGCCACCCTTCGTTTCATGGACTTCGCCACGGCGCGGCTCGCGAGCGGCCGCCCCTCGAGGCAGCCGTCGAGCGCCGCCTGTAACAGCCGCCGCGCATCGGTGAGTGCCCGCGCATCGCTCAGCTCCTCGGCGGCCAGCGCCAGCAGCGAGCTGCCGCGCAGCGCCCCGCCCGCCTCGCGGGCCGGCACCAGTCCGTGGCCGGCGCGGAAATCATAGTAGCGATCGGGCGCGAGCGGTGCCGCGCCGTGGGCCTCGCTCACCAGATCCACCCCGTAGCCGAGCACGTCCAGCAGCCGCTTCTCGAAGATGCGCAGGCAGGGTTCGAGCGCGGCCCCGGCGCGCAGCCGCGCGAGCGCCTCATGATAGTGGTCGAACAGCTCCGGCAGCGGATCATGGCGCGTCGTGAGGCGCAGCAGCAGCTCGTTCAGGTAGAACGCCGGCAGCAGGCACGCGGCGGGCAGCGCTGCGCCACCCTCGGCACGCTCGGCGGCGGTGAGCAGCGGCGCCTCGCCGCGCCCGCTCCATGACAGCAGCAGCAGCTGAAAGGGCTGCAGCACGGGGCTGAGCTTCGCGGCCGGGCCGCGCACGCCGCGCGCGAACAGCGTCAGGCGCCCGTAATCGCGCGTCAGCACCTCGAGAATGCGGCTGGTGTCGCGCCACGGCCGGTGGTGCAGGACGTAGCCCGGGGCCAGAGCGACGCGATGAGGACTGCGGCTCATTCCAGTCCCAGCTCGCGCAGCGCGCGCGCGTTGTCCGCCCAGTTCTCGCGCACCTTCACCCACAGGTTCAGGTGCAGCCGCCGCTGCAGCAACGCGTTCAGCGCCAGCCGTGCCGCGCGCCCGACGCGCTTCAGCCGTGCGCCCTGGGCGCCGATCACGATCGGCTTCTGGCCTTCGCGATCGACCCAGATTGCCGCGTCGACCGTGAGCTGCGGGCCGTCCTCGCTGAGGCGTTCCACTTCCACGGCGATACCGTACGGCACTTCCTGATTCAGCTCGAGAGTGAGTTTCTCGCGGATGATCTCGGCGATGCGAAATTCGCGGCCGCGGTCGGTGCGCTCGCCGGGCGGAAACCGCGCCGGGCCCACCGGCAGCTGCGCGGCGATGGTGTCGCGCAGATCCGCGAGGTTATCGCCCTTGAGCGCCGAGATCGGCACGATGGCCCGGAACGGATGGCGCTCGGCAAGCTGCGCCAGGTACGGCAGCAGCTGCGCGCGCGGGCGCAGGCGATCGATCTTGTTGACCGCGGCGAGCGCCGGGCGGCCCGAGCGCACGATGCGTGCGAGGGCGAGCTGATCCTCACGGGTGAACTGCGGGGCTTCGATCACCAGCACCACCAGGTCGGCATCCTCGAGCGCCGCGGTGGCGGTGCGGTTCATGGCCTTGTTCAGCGCGCGGCGCGCCTGCAGGTGCAGGCCGGGAGTATCGAGGAAGGCGATCTGCGCGCCGGGCAGATCGAGCACCCCCAGGATGCGGTGGCGGGTGGTCTGGGGACGCGGGGTGACGATGCTCAGCTTCTCGCCCACCAGGGCATTCAGCAGCGTCGACTTGCCGACGTTGGGCCGGCCGATGAGCGCGGCGCAACCGCTGCGAAAGCTGTCCGTGGCGGCGGGAGCGCTCACCGCGCGGCCCCCGCGGCCGCGCCGGCGATCGCTGACAGCATGTGCTCGGCGGCCTCCTGCTCGGCACGGCGGCGGCTCGAGCCACCGCCCTCCACGCGCAGCTGCAGACCCGGCACCTCGCAGCTCACGCGGAAGGTCTGGGCGTGATCCGCCCCCTCGATGCCGAGGACGGTGTAGCGCGGCAGGGTGAGACTGCGCGACTGCAGGTGCTCCTGCAGGCGCGTCTTGGCGTCCTTGAGCGCCGCGGGCGGGGGCAGCGCCGCGATGCGCGGCGCGAACAGCCGCCCGATGAGCGGCTCGACCGCCTCGAGACCGCCATCGAGGAACACCGCCGCGCACAGCGCCTCGAACGCGTCGGCGAGGATCGAGTGGCGGCGAAAGCCGCCGGTCTTCAGCTCCCCCGAGCCGAGGTACAGCACCTCGCCCACGCCGAGTTCGAGCGCCACCTCGGCGAGCGGCTCGCGACTCACCAGGCGCGCGCGCAGGCGGCTCAGGTCTCCTTCGGTCGCCTGCGGAAAGGCGTCGTACAGACGCCGCGCGATGCTGAGGTTGAGCACGGCATCGCCGAGGAACTCCAACCGCTCGTTGTTGGGACGCGCGGCGCTGCGGTGGGTCAGCGCGGCGCTGAACAGCGCCGCATCGTGCGGCTGGTAACCGAGCCGTGCCTGCACCCAGGCGGACGCCACTGACGCACTGGTCATTTGCCGCGGCTGAGGCGCGCTGGAGCGGCGATGCGCACTGCCGCTAGTCGCCGCCGCCGGCGCCTCCGATGCGCACCGTCTTGTCGAATGCCACGTGCAGCGACACGTTGCCGAACAGCGGCGCGTCGTCATCGTAGGCGCACTCGAGTACCCAGGCGCCACCGTCGCGGGTGATCTTCATGTCCTTGGTAGTCGGATACTCCACCATGTCGATGTCGAAGTGCTTGTCGAGCGAGTTGCGGATCGCGCCCGGCGTCGTCGCTCCCTTGAGCTCCGTGGAAGCGGTATCCATCGCCTTGGCGACCTTCATGTAGTTGAGATACACCGGCGCCAGGCGCATGCCGGCATAGCCCACGATCACGAACGGCGTGAGCAGGAACAGCCAGCCTATCGCGGTGACACCCTTCTGCCTGTTACGCATTGCTGCAACCCCCCGGCTGCCTCACTGAATGGCCTTGCCGATACGGCTCCACATCGGGCCGCCGGAGCGGCCCAGGTCCCAATTGAACCAGATCCGCGTCGCCTTGCCGACGAGGTTCTCTTCCGGGACGAAACCCCACATGCGCCCGTCGTCGCTGTTGTCGCGGTTGTCGCCCATCATCAGATAATGCCCCGGCGGCACGTCGCCGACAAACGCCGCGGCGCGCATGCCCCCCGGCGCGTCCTCATCGCCGCACACGTAGCCGCGCACCCCGCTGCGCTTGCAGCCGGGCAGCACCGGCGCACGGTCGAGTGCCACCGGGCAGAACATCGCCTCGTGCTCGTGGGCGCCGAGGCGCTCGTGGGCGAGCGACATGTTCACGTAGCAACCGTCGCTGTAGCGCTGTTTGCCGACGTAGAACGGCACCGCCTTGCCGTTGATGATGATGAGATTGTCGTGCACTTCCACATGATCGCCCGGCAGCCCCACCAGGCGCTTGATGAAGTTGACCGAGGGGTCCGGCGGGTAGCGGAACACCACCACGTCGCCGCGCTGCGGCTCACCGACCGCGACGACCTTGCGATTGACGACCGGCAGGCGCAGCCCGTAGGCGTACTTGTTGACGATGATGAAGTCGCCGTCGAGCAGCGTCGGCATCATCGAGTCGGACGGAATGCGGAACGGCTCGAAGATGAACGAGCGCAGCAGCAGCACCACCAGCGCTACCGGGAAGAAGCTGCGCGCATAGTCGACCGTGCCCGGTTCGCCGATGCTCGCCGGATCCTTGCCGGCGCCCCGCGCGGCGGCCGCCCGCCGCGGCGCCAGCCACAGCGCATCGATCGCCCACACCGCGCCGGTGAGCACGGTGATCCCGAGCAGCACCGCGCTGAAGTCGAGCCGCTCGGCCAGCAGCAGCCGCAGCACCGCGCAGGCGATCAGCAGCGGCAGCGCACCGTAGAGGAAGCGCATCAGCGGCGCGTCGAGCGACGCTGGCAGCGTGAGCGCGCGGCGCGGACGCAGGAACCAGTCGTCGATGACGCACAGCAGCGTCACCGGCAGCGCCAGCCAGGAGAGCGCGATGACGATCGGCATCAGGAACTGTGGCATGGGCCAAACCTCAGTGTTTACGGCCGACCTGCAGGACCGCGAGAAATGCTTCCTGGGGGATTTCCACGTGACCCAGCTGCTTCATGCGCTTCTTGCCCTCCTTCTGCTTCTCGAGGAGCTTGCGCTTGCGCGTCACGTCGCCGCCGTAGCATTTGGCGAGCACGTTCTTGCGCAGCGCTTTCACGGTGGCGCGCGCGATCACCGCGGTGCCGATCGCCGCCTGCACCGCCACCTCGAACATCTGCCGCGGAATGAGCTCGTGCATCTTGTCCACCAGCTCGCGGCCGCGGGCGTAGGCGCTGTCCTTGTGCACGATGATCGACAGCGCATCGACCTTGTCGCCGTTGATGAGGATGTCGAGCTTCACCAGCGGTGCCGCCTCGAAATGGCTGAATTCGTAATCGAAGGAGGCGTAGCCGCGGCTCACCGACTTGAGGCGGTCGAAGAAATCGAGCACCACCTCCGCGAGCGGCAGCGCGTACTGCAGCGACACCTGGGTGCCGAGGTACAGCATCTTCTTTTGCGTGCCGCGCTTGTCGTTGCAGAGCTTGAGCACCGCGCCGACGTGCTCGGGGGGCACCAGGATGCTCGCCACGATGATCGGCTCGCGGATCTCCTCGATCTCATTGAGCGGCGGCAGTTTGGCCGGATTGTCGACGTAGTCGCTGCTGTTGTTGCGCTTCAGCACCTCGTACACCACGGTCGGGGCGCTGCTCACCAGCGTCAGCTCATACTCACGCTCCAGCCGCTCCTGCACGATGTCCATGTGCAGCAGGCCGAGGAAGCCGCAGCGAAATCCGAAGCCGAGCGCGCTCGAGACTTCCGGCTCGTAGTGCAGCGCGGAATCGTTGAGGCGCAGCTTGGCGAGCGCGTCGCGGAATTTCTCGTAGTCCTCGGAATTCACCGGGAACAGCCCGGCGAACACCCGCGGCTTGATCTGCTTGAAGCCCGGCAGCGCGCCCGCCGGGCGGTGCTCGAGCGTGATGGTGTCGCCGACCGGCGCGCCGTCGATCTCCTTGATGCCGGCGACCACGAAGCCGACGTCGCCGGTGCCGAGCTCGCTCTCCACTACCGGCTTGGGCGTGAAGCGACCGAGGCGGTCGACGATGTGGCTGCGGCCGGTCGACAGCACGCGGATGCGGTCGCCGCTCTTGAAGCCGCCGTTCATCACCCGCACCAGCGACACCACCCCGACGTAATTGTCGAACCACGAGTCGATGATCAGCGCCTGCAGCGGGGCTGCGCTGTCGCCGCGCGGGGGTGGAATGCGGCGGATCAGCGCCTCCAGCAGCTCCGGTACGCCCTCGCCGGTCTTGGCGCTGACGCGCGCCGCGCCGGTCGCCTCGATGCCGATGATCTCCTCGATCTCGCGCGCCACGCGCTCGGGGTCCGCGGAAGGCAGGTCGATCTTGTTGATGACCGGCAGCACCTCCAGGCCCTGCTCGGTCGCGGTGTAACAGTTGGCGACACTCTGCGCCTCGACGCCCTGGGAGGCATCGACCACCAGCAGCGCGCCGTCGCAGGCCGCCAGCGAGCGCGAGACCTCGTAGGAGAAATCCACGTGGCCGGGGGTGTCGATCATGTTGAGCTGATAGCGCTCGCCGTCGCGCGCGTTGTAGTAGAGCGTCACGCTCTGCGCCTTGATGGTGATTCCGCGCTCGCGCTCGAGCGCCATGGAGTCGAGCACCTGCGCGTGCATCTCGCGATCGGCCAGCCCGCCGCACAGCTGGATGAGGCGGTCCGCGAGGGTCGATTTACCGTGGTCGACGTGCGCGATGATGGAGAAGTTACGTATGTGCCGCATGCCGTCCGACTATTGCCGCGAGTTGCCGCGCCTAAGCAAAGTCAAGCGGCGGGGGCGGATTATAGGGAATTGTCCGCCGCGGCGCGTAGGATCTAGGCTGGCGCCGCCGGTGGCACGCTTGCGCGCAGCAGCCGTGTGAGCTCGGCGCGGTCGAGCCGCTGGCGGCACACCACGCTGCCGTCGAGCAGCAGCACCGGCACCTGCAGACCGTGGCGGCGACGCAGTTGCGGATCGCTGTCCACGTCCACCACCTCTATCGGCGGCAACACCATGCGGGTGCCGAGGGAGCCGAGATCGCGCAGCATCTGCTCGCACAACTCACAGTCGTGCCGCTGCACGACGGTGAGGCGCGCCGCGGAGCTCATCAGCGGTGCGCGGCGCCGGAAGACGCCAGGTCCTGCGCCTTCACCTGCGTGGCGATGAACTGCACGGTGGCGAGCGGGACCTCGCCGACCGCGGTTATCTTGTGGCCGTCAACCACGGTGGAGAAAGCAGACGAGGAGCCGACCGCGGCGGACTGGGCGAGCGGCGCCTGGGCGGCGGACCCGGACTGCGTCTCCACGAACACCGAAACCGAGGCAACGCCGTCGGTGAACACCAGGTGGTCGACCGGCTGATTCGAGCCGGGCAGCACCTGCGCCGAGCGCACCGTCATGCGGAAACCCGGGGGCAGACGCAGCGCGTTCCAGGCGAGGGTTGCGGGCACGGGCGGCATCGTCTGCGGTGGCATCCCGGTGCGCAGCCACTGGAAGCCCGCCGTCGAGACCTCCGGATGGAAGGCGCTGTCGGCAATGCGCGCTGGCAGCGACAGGCTCGCAAACACCACCTGCTCGATCACGCGCCCGTGGGCATCGCACAGCTGCGTCTTCAGCGGCATGGCGGTGGAATCGTCGATCCACAGCCGGTAGCCGTAGCGGTATTCGTCCCGCGGCGACACGGTGATCACGTGGGTGTCGCGGCGGTTGAGGCGCATGCGGCCGATCTCGCGGATGTCGTAGAAGCTCGCGGTCTGGTCGTTGACGGCCGGGAAGCCCACCAGCGACTCCTGCGGCGGGCGTTGCTCGACCAGCACCGTGCGCTTGTCCGGAAGGTAACAGGCGAGGTTCGGGCCGGTGCGGATGAACTCGCGGCCCGAGCCATCGAGCGATGCGAGCCGCTCGGACACGCTGCCGTCCTGGACCCGGTGAATGATGCGCAGCATCTCGACGTGGCCGCCGTGCCAGTGAGAGAAGGTGCCGTCGTAGTTACGCGTGGTGAGCGCGTGGTTCATGCGCTCGAGCCATTGCGTCGGCGCCTGGGCAGGTAATGTCTTCTGCGCAGAAGCCTGGGTCGGTGATGTTCGTTGCGCCCGAGCCGGGTCGGGCGGTTGCGGTGCCGCAGGCGCCTGGGAGGCGTCCTCGGCCACGGCGGCCGCCGCGAACGCCCAGGCGAGGGTCAGACCGATCAGCGCGCCGTTACGGCGCCGTGCTCTTGGCATCGTCCTGCGGCTCCTCGGCGCCGCCGGTGGTCGGCTCGCTGGTCATGAAGGCCGACAGCAGGTTGCGCCGTGCGACCGGGGAGGAAAACATGCTGTGCGCGACGACGTAGTTGGCGAGCTCGGTGCTCGGCACGATCACCGCGCGCACGCCCGGCGATGGGGGCACGACGTAGCTGTCGGCACGGCCGACGCTGCCGCTCGCGCTCGCCGGCATCACCGGCGCGCTGCCGACAGCGGGGGTGGCGAGCTGCACGCTCGCGCTCAGCGGGATACCGGCCGGCGGCGACTCGGCGCGCAACCACAGGATGGCGGCGGCGGCAACTCCGGCGGCGAGCGCACTGGCGGCGAGCGGCTGCCACCAGCGCACTGCGGCGCGCTGCGCAGCGCCCGGGAGCGACTGCGTGCCGAGCGCCGGCTCGGCGAGCAACACGGCGCTCACCCGTCCGGCGAGCGGGGCGTTCAGTCGCACACCGCGCTCGGCACGCACCACCGCGCCCATCACCGCGTAGCGTCCCCAGCGCGCCTTCAGCTGCTCGTCGCGCGACAGCCGCCGCGCCAGCAGCTCGCACTCTTCGGGCGGCAGCTCGTCGTCGAACATCGCCGACAATTGACTATCAAGCTCCTCGTTCATCCCAGCTCCTCTGCGCGGCCCAGGCCGCCTTCGAACACCTCCCGCAGACGGCGGTCGATGGCCTCGCGCGCTCTGAAGATACGTGATCGCACGGTGCCTACCGGGCAATCCATGGCAGCGGCGATCTCCTCGTAAGACAATCCCTCGAGCTCCCGCAGCACGATCGCAGTGCGCAAATCCTCCGGCAGCGCGTCGATGGCGGCATTGACGGTGGAGCGGATCTCGTCGGTCAGCACCAGCCCCTCGGGGGTCTCGGAATCCTTCATACGGCCCTGCATGTCGTAAGACTCGTCGTTGTCGTGGCGGTCGATGTTGTATTCGATGGGGCTGCGGTCACGCGACACCACGGCATTCTTGGCGGTATTGATGGCTATGCGGTACAGCCAGGTATAAAAGGCGCTGTCGCCGCGAAATTGCGGCAGCGCCCGGTAAGCCTTGATGAAGGCCTCCTGGGCGATGTCCTCGGCCTCGGCGGGATTGCGTACGTAACGCATGACCAGCTTGACGAGTTTGTGCTGGTACTTGAGCACCAGCGCATCGAACGCCCCCTTGTCTCCGCGCTGCACGCGGCGTACCAGGCTCAGATCACTTACATCTGCGCTCATGCACGCCCTCTACTCCCGGACTGAGGGTAGCCGTGATGCGCGCTGAGTAGACTGTGACCTCTTGTAAAAGTTCAGCATCTGGATCGGCCGGTGGAGGGGCCAGAATACCGCCAACTCAAGGCGCGGATCGACATAATGCCCGGATCCGCGCCACCAGCTGCGCCAGGGCGGGGTCCGCAGCGGTATCCGCACCCAGCAGGTATGCCGCCAGCAGCGGATCGGTCATGCCAAGCAGCCGCGCGAGGGCCTGTCGCTCGGCCGGCGGCGCGTGCGGCAGCCTCAGGGTCCCATAACGCTCCAGCAGCACATCCAGCTCCTTCATGCCCCGCCGGCACCGCCACCGCAGGCGCCGCTCGGCGGCTTCCGGGGCAGCGCCACCCTTGCCGGCGATTTCCATGGCAGTGCTCACGCTCACCCCTGTCGCTCGACCAGCATGCGCTTGATGGCGGCGATCGCCCGCGCCGGATTGAGGTCCTTCGGGCACACGTCCGTGCAGTTCATGATGGTGTGGCAGCGGTACAGCCGGAAGGGGTCCTCGAGCTCGTCGAGCCGCTCCCCGGTGGCTTCATCGCGGCTGTCGATGATCCAGCGATACGCGGCCAGCAGCGCCGCGGGACCCAGGAAGCGCTCGCTGTTCCACCAGTAGCTCGGACAGGCCGTCGAGCAGCAGGCACACAGGATGCAGGCGGCCGGGCGATCGATCCGCTCCTGCTCCTCCTTCGATTGCAGCCGCTCGCGATCGGGCGGCGGCGGAGTGCGCGCCTGCAGCCAGGGCTTCACCGCCGCGTACTGCGCGTAGAAGGCCGTGAGGTCGGGCACCAGGTCCTTCACCACGGCCATGTGCGGCAGGGGGTAGATGCGTACCTCCGCCGCCAGATCCAGCATTGAGGTGGTACAGGCCAGGCAGTTGAGGCCGTTGATGTTCATGGCGCACGAACCGCAGATGCCCTCGCGGCAGGAACGGCGGAAAGTGAGCGTGGAGTCGAGCGAGGCTTTGATCTGGATAAGCGCATCGAGCACCATCGGCCCGCAGCTCCCGGGGTCGAGCTCGAAGGTGTCGAGGCGAGGATTCTCGCCGCTGTCGGGATTGAAGCGATAGATACGGAAGGTACGCACTCCGCGGGTGCCGGCCGGGGCGCGGTGCGTAACCCCTGGCACGGGGCGTGACTTCGGCGGCAGGCGGAATTCGGCCATCGTAATCCTTCAGTAGGTGCGCGCCCGCGGTGGGATCGATTCGGCATCTCCGGTCAGGGTATTGAGGTGCACCGGGCGGTAATCAAAGCGCGTGGCGCGCGGCCCCTCCACCCAGACCAGTGTGTGCTTGAGCCAGTTGGCATCGTCGCGCTGCGGGAAATCCTCGCGTGCGTGCGCCCCGCGGCTCTCAGTGCGATTGGCGGCGGATTGGATGGTCGCCATTGCCTGCAGCAGCAGGTTCTCCAGCTCGAGCGTCTCGACGAGATCGGTATTCCACACCAGCGAGCGGTCGGCAACGCGCACGTCGGCGAAGGAAGCGAACGTGGCGCCGAGGCGCGCGATGCCCTGGGCGAGGGTCTCGCCGGTGCGGAACACCGCGGCGTCGATCTGCATGGTTTTCTGCATCTCCACACGGATGGCGGCGGTGCCGCGCGAGCCGTCGGCATGGCGCAACCGGTCGAGGCGCGCCACCGCCGCCGCGCCGGCATCGCCGGCCAGGGGTTTGTGGCTCTCGCCGGGGGTAATGATCTCGGCGCAGCGCCGTGCGGCCTCGCGCCCGAAGATCACCAGGTCGAGCAGGGAGTTGGAACCTAAGCGGTTGGCGCCGTGCACCGAGACGCACGCCGCCTCCCCCACCGCCATCAGACCCGGCACCACGCTGTCCGGATCGCCGCCGCGGGGACACACCACCTCGCCGTGGTAATTGCAGGGGATGCCGCCCATGTTGTAGTGCACCGTCGGCTGCACCGGGATCGGTTCGCGGGTCACGTCGACACCGGCGAAGATGCGCGCGGTCTCGGCGATGCCGGGCAGCCGCTCGTGGATGACCTCGGCGCCGAGGTGCTCGAGGTGCAGATCGATGTGATCGTGCTCGGGCCCGACGCCACGGCCCTCGCGGATCTCGAGGGTCATCGCGCGGCTCACCCAGTCACGAGAGGCCAGATCCTTGGCGTTGGGGGCGTAGCGCTCCATGAAGCGCTCGCCGCGGGAGTTGGTGAGATAGCCGCCCTCGCCGCGGGCGCCCTCGGTGATCAGACAACCGGCGCCGTAGATGCCGGTGGGGTGAAACTGCACGAACTCCATGTCCTGCAGCGGCAGCCCGGCGCGCAACACCATGGCGTTGCCGTCGCCGGTGCACGAGTGCGCCGAGGTGCAGGAGAAATAGGTGCGTCCGTAGCCGCCGGTGGCGAGGATGGTCATGTGCGCGCGAAAGCGATGCAGCGTGCCCTCGGCCAGGTCGAGCGCCACGACGCCGCGGCACACGCCGTCCTCCATCATGAGGTCGATGGCGAAGTACTCGATGAAGAAGGTGGCCGCGTGGCGGATCGATTGCTGGTAGAGCGTGTGCAGCATCGCATGGCCGGTGCGGTCGGCGGCTGCGCAGGTGCGCTGCGCGATGCCCTGCCCGAAGTGGGTGGTCATGCCGCCGAAGGGACGCTGGTAGATGCGCCCGGTCTCGGTGCGCGAGAACGGCACGCCGTAGTGCTCGAGCTCGATGACGGCGGCCGGCGCCTCCTTGCACATCAGCTCGATCGCGTCCTGGTCGCCGAGCCAGTCCGAGCCCTTCACGGTGTCGTACATGTGCCAGCGCCAGTCGTCTTCGCCCATGTTGCCGAGTGCGGCCGAGATGCCGCCCTGCGCCGCCACGGTATGGCTGCGCGTCGGAAACAGCTTGGTGATGCAGGCGGTCGACAGGCCGCTTTCCGCCAGCCCGAGCGTCGCGCGCAGACCCGCGCCCCCGGCGCCGACCACGATCACGTCGTAGCTGTGATCGGTGAGCGGGTAGGCGCTCACGACAGCCCGCCCAGCGCCACGCGCAGTACCGCCAGCACCGCCGCGGCCGCCAGCAGGGTGTGCGCGAAGGTGAGCAGCGCCAGGATCACGGTGCGCAGCCCGGCATCGTGCACGTAGTCCTCCACCACCACGCGCACGCCGAGCTGGGAGTGCCAGCTCGCCGTCAGCACCAGCAGAATCAGCAGCAGCGCACTCCAGCTCTGGCGCAGCCAGGCGCTCACCGTGGCGTGGTCGAGTGAGGGCAGCGCGAGCAGCGAGACGACGAACCAGATCGACAGCGGCACGAGCGCCACCGAGGTGAGGCGTTGCACCCACCAGTGGTGCACCCCCTCCTTCGCCGCGCCCAGGCCCAGCACCCGCCCGAGCGGCGTCCGCAGGCTCATGACGTGCGCGCTCCGGCGCGCCAGGCGAAATAGCCGATCGCGAGCATCATCAGCACGCTCGCCACCGCCACCAGCCAGGCACTGCGGCGCGCCTGCGCGCGCTCGAGCCCGCGGCCGGTGTCCCACACCAGATGCCGTATGCCGGCGGCGAGGTGGTAGCAGAAGCACACGATCAGCCCCGCGTACACCAGTTTCGCAAGTCCGCCCGAGAGCAGCGTGCGGGCGCGCGCGTAACTGTCTGCGCCAGCGGCGAGCGCCATCAGCCAGTACACCAGCAGCAGCAGCCCCGCCGACAGCGCCACTCCGGTGAGACGGTTGAGGATCGATGTCGCCAGCGTGTACCGGGACATCCTGTACACCGACAAGTGCGGCGATAGGGCGCGTGGGGGCATAGACTAAAAATCGATGCAGCGCCCGTTCTTTTCCCAGTCGCCGAAGCGCGTCGGGTCAGGACCCGGCCGGCCACCGATCTCGCGCGGCGCAGCGCGCGGGCCGGCCGGCGGCGGCGCGTCCGGCGCGGTGCGGGTTGCCGCCGCGCGATCGTCGGCAGAGGAGGATTCGAGCGGTGCGGGGCCCTTGCGATGCGAGGTCGGCATACCCATGAAGTCTGCCAGAATTCGCCGACGTCGGCCATGAAACTTTAGGAAAAACAACGGTCAATCCATGTCCCTGGCGCGCATCTCCGTCTCGCTCCCACTCGGCGTGCTGCACGTGCGCGGCGCGGATGCGATCGCCTTCCTGCAGGGGCAGGTATCGAATGACGTTGCGCAGCTCTCCTCCACACAGGCGCTGCTCGCGGGCTATCACAATCCGCAGGGGCGCGTGATCGCGCTGCTGCGCCTGGTGCAGCCGCGCCCCGGGGAGGTGCTCGTAGTGCTGCCGCGCGAGCTCGCCACAACGGTCGCCGCGCGCCTCGCGAAATTCATCGTGCGTGCGAAGGTGACGGTGACGGACGCCTCGGAGCTGTGGACGGTCGCGGGGCTGGTCGGCGCCGCGGCGACGTCAGGTCCGCTGCCGGCCGCCGCGGACGGCGCTGCGCGGCTCGGTGAATCGCTCGCGGTGCGCCTGGGCGGTGAGCCGGGGCGCTGGCTGCTCATCAGTCCCGCGTCGCAACCGGCGGCACCTGCCGGCGACGCCGCCGCGCTGCGGGCGTGGCAGCGCCTCGCGGTCGCAGCCGGCGAGCCGCAGGTGTACGCGCGCACCTCGGAGGAATTCGTCGCGCAGATGCTCAACCTCGATGCGCTCGGCGCCATCGCCTTCGACAAGGGCTGCTACACCGGCCAGGAGGTGATCGCGCGTGCGCACTATCGCGGACGGGTGAAGCGGCGCATGCAACGCTTCGTCACTACTGCGCCGGTGCGGCTGCAGCCAGCGGACGCCGCAGTCCTTGATGATGGCCGGCCGTGCAAGGTGGTGGACGCCGTCGCCCTGGATGACGGTCGCTGCGAGTTTCTGGCGGTGACGACGCTGGCCATGGGCGCGCCCGATGCAGAGGGCGCCGCCAGCGCCACGGGCCAGGGCCAACGCCTCAGCGCCGAGCCGCTGCCGCTCCCCTACGCTCTGCCGCTCTGACTTCAGGCTTCCGGCCGCAGATGCGGGAAGAGTATGACGTCGCGTATCGAGGGCGAATCGGTGAAGAACATCACCAGCCGATCGATGCCGACGCCGAGCCCGGCGGCCGGCGGCATGCCGTATTCCAGCGCTCGCACGTAGTCGGCGTCATAGAACATCGCCTCCTCGTCGCCGCGGTCCTTGCGGGCCGCCTGGGCGCGAAAACGCGCCGCCTGGTCCTCCGGATCGTTGAGCTCGGAGAAGCCGTTGGCGATCTCGCGTCCCGCCACAAAGAACTCGAAGCGATCGGCAATGAACGGATCGGCATCGTTGCGCCGCGACAGCGGCGAGACTTCCGCCGGATAGGCGTAGATGAAGGTCGGGTCGAGGAGCGAGCTCTCGACCGTCTTCTCGAACAGCTCGATCTGAAGCTTCCCGGGGCCATCGTCGGGCTTCACCGGGATACCGAGCAGCTCGCAGCGCTTGCGCAGGTAGGTGAGATCACGCAGCGACAGCGGATCGATGCCCGGGTTGTGTTCGATGAGCGCCTGCTCGACGGTCAGGCGCCGGAAGGGCTTGGCAAGATCGTACACCCGTCCCTGGTAAGTGAGCTGCAGGCTGCCGTTGAGCGTATCGGCGAGGCCGCGGATCGCCTTCTCGACCCATTCCATGATGTCACGATAATCGGCGTACGCCAGGTACAGCTCGAGCATCGTGAATTCGGGATTGTGCTGGGTGGAGAGTCCCTCGTTGCGGAAGTTGCGGTTGATCTCGTAGACGCGCTCGAAGCCGCCGACCACCAGGCGCTTCAGGTACAGCTCGGGGGCGATGCGCAGGTACATGTCGAGGCCGAGGGCATTGTGGTGCGTGCGGAACGGGCGTGCCGTGGCGCCGCCCGGGATCGGCTGCATCATCGGCGTCTCCACCTCGAGAAAATCGAGCGCGTCGAGGAAGTCGCGCAGATAGCGCACGATGCGGGTGCGGATGCGGAACACGTTGCGGCTGGGCTCGCTCACGATGAGATCGACATAGCGCTGCCGGTAGCGCGTCTCGGTGTCGGCGAGCCCGTGCCACTTGTCCGGCAGCGGCCGCAGTGACTTCACCAGCAGGCGCAGCGCATCGACCCGCACCGACAGCTCGCCGGTGCGGGTGCGGAACAGCACGCCGCCGGCGCCGAGGATGTCGCCAATGTCGTAGCCCTTGAAGGCCTCGTAGGCGTCGCCGAGCGCCTCCTGCTGCAGGTACAGCTGGATCTGCCCGGTGCGGTCGCCGATCTTGGCGAAGCTCGCCTTGCCCATCAGGCGGCGAAACAGCAGCCGTCCGCCCACCCTGACGTGCGTGGGGTTGGCATCGAGCCACTCGCCGCTCTTCTCGCCGAAGGAGGCGTGCAGCTGCCCGGCGAGCGCATCGCGGCGGAAATCGTTGGGAAACGCCCCGCCGGCCCCCGAGCCGCCGCTGCCACCCGTGCGCAATGCGGCGAGCTTGCTACGCCGCTCGGCGATCAGCTTGTTCTCGTCGCCACCGTCGGCGCCGTCACTGCCGCCGTTGCCGCCGCCCGCGCCGGCCGGACCGTCTTGCCCCTTTTGCATGTCTGCTA
>Ga0210394_10000600_pt1 | contig 72183 bp, 69 predicted proteins | sample IncBWC12MmetaG_FD_160121 | JGI IMG/M metagenome (GOLD analysis project Ga0210394, IMG submission 160121) | Forest soil microbial communities from Barre Woods Harvard Forest LTER site, Petersham, Massachusetts, United States - Inc-BW-C-12-M | ecosystem: Environmental > Terrestrial > Soil >... | reverse complement strand
TCGATGCCCGCCTGCTCATCCGTGGGCGCAATCCGCACAATTTCCGTCGTGCGCGGGGGCAAATCCTTCATCACCGCGCTGCGCGTCCGGCGCAGCAGTACCGGCTTGAGTCTTTCGCGCAGCAGATCGAGATCCTTGTAACCCAGGATCTTGCCGCTCTCGTCGGTGACGCGATGACGGTTGAAGAATCGAAATGCAGGCCCGAGACGCCGGTCGTCGATGAACTCGACGACGGAGAAAAGATCGTCGAGCCGGTTCTCTAGCGGCGTGCCGGAGAGCACGAGCGCGAACGTCGAACGCAGGCCCTTGATGGTCTGAGCCGTCTTCGCTTCCCAGTTCTTGATGCGCTGGCCCTCATCCAGAACGATCAGATCCCAACTCACGCGCTCGATCGCGAGAATGTCACGCAATACCTGCTCGTAGTTGCAGATGGTGAAAAAGCATTCGTTCTGGTACTGACCGCTCCGCCCCGCAGCGCTCCCTAACACGATCTGGCAATCGCGCCCTGAGAAGCGGAGAACCTCGCTGCGCCATTGGGCCTTGACGGACGCGGGGCAAACGACCAGGACTTTGCGGATGTCCGCTTCGCGCGCCAGCACCTCCGCCATACCGATACCCTGAAGGGTCTTTCCGAGTCCCATGTCATCAGCCAGAATCGCGCGCCCAGCGCCTGCTGCGAAAGCGATGCCGTCCAGCTGATAGGGAAGGATCTCCACCTTCAGCAACGTCGTGCGCAGTGGATGAGATTTCGGATTGCGCCGGATCTCAGCGACCTTTGCTGCGATGCGCCGCAACAGCAGACGTGTCTGGATGTACTCCTCCGCATCGGGATAGACCGTCACGGCGACGTCGTGTGCTTCGAGTTGACGGATGCGTTTGAGCAGATCCGGGAGATCGGTGATCGGCCTATCGCGGATCGGGCGCACGATGCCGCTGGTCACGTCATCGAGGTGGGGCGGCAACAAGATACGCAACTCCAGCTCCTTCCCATATGACAGATGCACACTGATGTCCCGGCGCCGATACGGTCGATTGCGCTGCGAATCTGAAAATCTTCTTCGGACTTTTTCGAGCGCATGAAGGATATGCTTGCAGGTTCCCAGCGTGTTCTTACGGAAATCCGGGCACGAGCAGTACGACTGTCCCGGCTGCCACCCTCGCAGAGCGACCCGGTACGATTTGCCAGAGGCCGCATTGGTCAATGTGTAGTCGGTCCAGATCTTCTGACTGTCGAGAGACGTGAGCTGCATTTTCTCGGTCCGGGAGCGTTCTGCCCGCTCCGCGAGCGCTTGCGCGACCAGCGCCTCCTCGCTCATGCTTTCAGCTGGCGCCCGCGCGGGTGGCGCTCCGGCCAGTCCCAGCGCGAGCTTCTCTTCCAGAATCAGAGAGAAGGCCGCCCCGGCGTGCTCACACGGCACCTCACACGCGTCACAGCGCCATTCGAGACGGTGGCGGGCGGCCGGACTCAAAGTCAGCGTGACCGCCGCGCCGTCCAGGGTCAGCCGAAACATGTCCCGATCGAATTTGACCTGAGTGGTGAGGTCAATGTCGAATTTGCCGCCCGTGGCGATGAGGCGGTTACCCTGGGGGCCGAGCAGCTTTGCCGCTCTGGTGAAAGTGAGTCGCGAAAGTGTATCGAACAGCGTTAGCTCGGCGCTCGGTTTCGTCAACATGAGGTATAGGGAGTCATAGCATGATTATTCTATTGGAGGGCGAAATCCACCTCACAGCCGACGGCTCGCACTTCCGAGATGCGGCTCGGATCCACTATCTTGGCCTCTGACTCACCCGCGAAGAACGTCGTGATCCGGATGTTGCTCAGCGGGGTCTTGACGACGACATGGTGGGCACCGAACTTCACTACTCCCATCACCCGTTCGAGCGAATACGACTGCTGGGCGGCGTGCCAAAGATCCCTGGCGAAGCCCGGCGATTGAATGTCTAATCCGGCCTGCCTGGCCAGCTCGTCGCCCACCCGAGTCCCGTCGCGAAGGCCTCCGGTCTCGCAGCGCTTGACGCGGTCATGAATCGTGTTGAAAGACAGGATGGAGTCCGACAGCATGTCTGACTGGACGCGCAGGTACTTTCGCCATATTTCCCCGTTCGCGGGCGAGAGTTCTTCGGGCCGGAATCGCCGGCAGCGGAAACGAGCGGCCTGTCCGATGCCCCGATAAAGCGAGACCTCTCCATCCGGGATGCTCGGCTGATCCTCCAGGGAGACCCACTGATAACTACCATGTTGAATGAGCAGGGAACCGGGTGTGTCGCGATAGCCGCGGACGTGATGAAAGGCCGCCATCGGCGTCCTCAACTCGTTGTCTGAAAAGAATCCGAACTGGCAGTATCTTTGCAGCGCCGGTCCATCTCCTCTACGGGCATTTGCCCAGAAGTCGAAAAGGAAGCGAGCGCTGTCCTTGACGGGACTGCCGAAGTAGCGATGCTCGCGCAGATTGACCTGCGGATTGAAGATTCCCGGGAGGATCCAGGTGTACTGGAAGAAGTAGTCCCTCGCCGGCGGCTTGGTGGGGCTGTAGGCCAGGGGGCCTTCTGCGGACAGCCACGGGACGAGGTATTCGGAATCGATGACGGTGGAGGTGGAAAAGCGAGACCGTGCAGCCATATGGAGCTTCATCCCGCACCGAGCAGCATTTGAATGGCACCGCGCGTTTCTGGGCTCAGACTGGAAAATTCATCCTCCGTGAGCAACCCATGCGAGCGAATCTGGGCCAGCATCGTTAGTGCATGAGAGCGCCGCGGACTGTCGAAGAGACGCGCTATCTCCCGATCACGTTGTTGGATAATCCTGAAGATTTGGAGGTAGCGCGCATGGTGACCCTTCGCGCCATCGCGCGAGACGCGGTCGATCTCGGCAAGGACACGCTCGCAGAAGCGTTCGAGCGCGAGCGGATGCACGCGCCGCAGCACTTTCCAATCAGGTTCCTTAATCTCCTGCATAGGGTTCCCGTGCACTGGGGCCGTGCAAGTGTAACGCGGGAAGCTGCGGCTTGTGTAGGTCCCGCGACGTCCGCATCTCCGGTAAGCATAGAATTTGCTATTGGGGTGCACCGCCAGCACGGCGAGGCCTACGCCAAATAAGGATTTCGAGCAAACTTTGTATCACGTGACCAAAACCGGCAGGAGCATGAGCCACTTCCCGAGATACGGCATCGAGGACATTGCCAATACTGAGCCGGGCTACGAAATACGAATAGCAGATAACGTCGTACCTGCTGCGACCAACGACGTTACTGCCAATCAGAAGTTTCTGCATCTGAAGATTCCGCATTTCTCGAGCAATGGCGTTGCGGCTGTAAAAGCGGGACTCTGGATGCGCTGGATGCTACTGAGGTCGCTCTCCGCCTCATCGCCGAACCAAGCTCCTCTTCCGGCTTCTTCAGGTACTCTCTTCGCAACATCTTTCGCTGCAGCCAGCTGCCGAGCGCACCGTGTCGCGACGGTGCAGTCGCTGTCCTGGCGTCACTTATTGGTTTTCGAGCCGCTCTCTGATGGACAAGTTTGGACAAGCGAGCGGCATGGTGTGCAGAGAACTAGGCGGATATTTCGTGAGGAACTATTTTGGTTCGACGACGCTTAATCCCCTCATTTGACCAAAGTGGCGCTGGTTGAACGTGGCCACCTCGCTCCCGCGCTCCAGAGCCGTTGCCCCGACAATCAGGTCATAGAAGCCAATCATTTTTCCGGAGACCTCCAATTCGGCCCAGATGCGTGCATGCTCGTATGCAGTCTGCTCGGTGTAGGGGATGATCGGCAGGGATTGCAGAACGGCGTCCAGGTAACGCTGCCGCGCCACCTTATGCGTCCCAGTCGCTCGTTCGACTCCATGCCATAGCTCGGCAACCGTGATGGCAGCAATCTCAAAGCGATCTTTCGGACGGGAGGTCACCCAGCTCTTCAGGTCAAAAGTACCCTTCTCGCCCCGAATGACGACGTCCGCGTCCAGGATTATCGCCATTTGTCGGCTGGTGCCTTGAGGCTCTTGCGGGCAGCTTCCAGATCACGATGCCACGCTCTGGCTTCGTTCTCCGGCAAGTCGGTCTTAGCCAGAGCCTCGGCCAAATCGCGGCCAACACAAACTTTTTCGTTGTCCGGCACAATTCGCGCGACTGGCTCACCGTTCTTCAAAAGCACAAACGTAACGTTTTGATAGTGCGCGCGGTTAACGCAGTCTGCAAAATTGCGCGAAGCTTCCGTAACAGTAATGCTCGTTTTCTTCATAAATCTGATTATCAGAATATCTGCTTTTCCTAACTGTGTCAACATCCAAATCCGCCGTCATGATTTTAGGGGGCAGCAGACAATTGAGGATCTCGTTGGAGCGCTCCGCCGGAATCGGTGGTTCGAGGTAAACCACGGCGGCTGGGGAGACTCGGTGCCCATGATCCTGCGGAACATTCCGGTGAGGCAATTGTAATTGATGTGGCTTTGTACTTTCGAGAACAGGCAGCGATTATCGGCCCGGCGAATCCGCAGGGGCTCGGCTACAGTGGTACCCAGGCGTTCGGCCCTGAAGTCCCGCGAGCGCTGGAGAGACACGGAGTGAAGCTGCCAGATTGCGACACAGCCCACCGGAAGCCCTGCATGCAGGAGCAATTAGATCCATGAAGAAGTGATGGCCGTGACCGAAGCAGAAAAGAGCGCGTTCGCCATCTACGAAATGATTGTTGCTACCAGCAAGGGGCGGCCCTTTGCTTTCAACAGCGTGGAACAAATGCTGAGCGAGACAGCCGCGTGGAAAGCGAAAAATCCAGCGTTTTCAGAACTATGTCGTGCCGAACCCCAGGTCCTGTTGGCTTTCCTGAACCAGTCCTTCGAGTGGCTAAGCGCTCAGGCTCGAATCGCTGGAAATTTCCGCATCGTCCACACCCTTTCCGATGCGATTCAACAAGCGCTTACTGAGGCTCCGCAGCCATTGCCAGCGGACCTTGTTCGTCGGCTGCTCGGAGAGTATCGCCAGCAAATGTCTTCGATGGCGCACATCTATTTCCCGTTCCCGCATCTTCTTTCCTTGCTGACGCGAGACCAGCTCACAGATGATATTCGCGGGGAGCTAGGAAGACTCTCCTGGTACTTTGCACCCAGCCCCACCGGGAAAATTGACGAAAGGACGCGAAAAACCAGAGACCGAATCGCAGAATTGGTGCGCGTTGAGGGTGAGAAAGAACTTGACCCAGGGCGCGGCCCTTGGTCGCAAATTGTGTTCGATGAGCTCAAAGCCAAAGAGGAGATCACACGCGCGGGCTGGGAGGGCTTGCTAGAGCACTGCCGCTCTCTCGAACAGACGGTCCCGGGAGCGAAGTGGAAGAGAAGGGCGCTCGAGTTAGTCGCCGTCCTGGGGGAGGCCGAGGTTGTCGAGGCGATGCTGCGATGGCTAGAACTCGGCCCGACGCCGGGACAGCCATCCGAGGCGCGCTCCCCCATTGAGGACTCGCCCTATCAAAAAGGAGTTGTTTGGTGCGTGGGAATGAGTAGCACCCATGAAAGTGCGCTCGCCATCGCGGAATTCGGCATGGCCTGCCTGCGCAAGGTGCGGATGCTGGGCGCCGTTTCGCAGAAGGTGGGTTTTGCCTGTGTACAAGCACTGGCTGCCATGGAATGCGCCGAAGCAATTTCACAACTCACGCGCCTGCGAGCAAAAGTGAAGTACTCGGTGGCCCGCCGCCTGATAGAGAAATCCTTGCAGGAAGCGGCGGAGCGGAGCGGTCTGACGGTGCATGAGCTTGAGGACATTTCCGTCGGGAGTTACGGGCTTGATGCGCAAGGTGTGACAGAGATCGTTATTGGAGACGCGAAAGCGACGGTACACTTGTGCGAGGACGGCCGCGTTGCTGTGGTTTGGCACGACGCTAACGGAAAACTGGCGAAGTCCGTTCCGTCCCACATCAAGAAGGCCTTTCCCCAGAAAGTGCGCTCGGTCGCGTCGCGGGTGAAAGAACTGGAACAGACCTATCTTGCACAGCGGACTCGACTGGAGTCATCGTTCCTCTGGCTCAGAAGGATGCCGATGACCCATTGGCGGCAACATTTCATCGAGCATCCGTTGCTCGGCTTCCTGGGCCGTAGGCTGATTTGGGTTTTCAGTGACAATCAGGGTTGCGAGAAGTCCGGGATTTGGTCAAACGGCAAAATCACTGACGCTCCTGGAGAACCAATTGATCTGGGTATGGCCGAGAAAGTGACGCTGTGGCACCCCCTCTGTTCCGGGGCAGTGGAAGTTCAACGTTGGCGGGACCGAATCTTTGCGGCTAACATTCGACAACCATTCCGACAAGCATTTCGCGAGTTCTATCAAGTCATCGATGACGAGCGCCAGACCAAGATGCACTCGAATCGCTTCGCTGGAGTCCTGATGCGACAGCACCAGTTTTCCAGCCTGTGCCGCACCCGAGGCTGGGAATATAAACTCATGGGCGCGGGCTTCGATGGCTCCAATGTGCCCACCAAGAAACTCAATCCGTGGAACATGCATGTGCAGTTCTATGTCGACCTGCCGTCCGATCGGGATGGTTCCCACCGCGATTCGGCCTTGGGGGAGCAATCCGGCGCGGGAATCAACTTGTTCGTTGGTTCTGACCAAGTGCGCTTTTATCGTGACAACCGTGAGGTTGCCATTGATGAAGTTCCCGCAATCTTGTATTCGGAAGTCATGCGAGATATCGATTTGTTCACCAGCGTCTGTGCCGTTGGGGATGACGAGACCTGGTCCGACAAAGGCGACCGCGGCACAGGGGTCTTCACCGAGCGGTTCAATGCGCAGGAGTTTTCGGACATCATCGCGCTTCGAGCCGAAATACTGTCAAGGGTGTTGCCCCACACGCCAGTCCATGACCGATGCAAAATCCAAAAGGCCTGGGTGGAAGTACGCGGGCACCTGGGAACCTACCGCATTGCTTTCGGATGGGACGCAACCGCGCTCGTGACCGAATCGGGATTGCGTTGGCTGAAGATTCCACACAAGATTCTAGAGGGCGCGTCCCTGGATTTGTCGGCTATTCCCATCGAATTGGACCACCGCACCGAAATGGTCTTGCGCAAAGCATATGTCCTGGGAGACGACTGGAAGATCGATTCTCCAGAGCTGGTGCGGCAGTTGATGCCAGACTGACCGGACAACTCTGGGAGTAAACCAGATGGGATTTGAACTTTATTTGCAGTGTTTTGCCAGTGGACGCCCTGCGGGGATACCGAGAGCAGCCGTTCGTGCTTTGTTCCCTGTGGTGGAGGAAGAGTCCGAGCCAGACTACTGGCGCGTTCGATACGATCCCACGAACACATGTACGATTGGCGTGACTTCCGTGGATGCCGATCCCACTCGGGCCGAGTCGCTCTGCATCTACAGACCATGCGGTGACATGCGTCTTTTCGATGCCGTGCTCTCTGTTCTAAGGATGGGATCGGTCATATTGTATTTTCCTGGTGTTGCGGCCCCGCTGGTGGCCAGCGAGTCCGTCGCGGCCGATCTTCCGCAGGAGTTGGTCGACTCCATGGGCCAGCCCAGGTGCATGCGCTCAGCGCAAGAGATCCTCGACATCATTCGAAGCACATAAGTCCTTGACTGGCTAAGCGCAACCGACAGGACAAGTTTTGCGCTAGGCCGAAGAGCAGAGCGCAGAGAGCATGGCTGTCTAGGAATTCGACTTCAAGTGGTTATAGATTCCATCTGGTGCTTAGGGGACCCTAAGCGTAAACGTACCAATTTGGGCCGCGCTTTTTGAGATCGAACGTATAGATCATGATGGTCGATTCGGTGGTGTGGGGAGGACTCACGGACACCGAGACCTTGACTGTTGCGGAATCCCCTTCGCTGGTCGGTCCCCTTTTAATTTCTTTGGAGCCAATTTGGGTTCATTTTCCGCACGAATCCCTTCGGAAGCTTATAGTTTGTGAAGAGCTGTTAGCTTACTGAGCCAACTAGTGTGCACAAACCATAATTCCAGCCTGAAAACGACTCGCAGCCGCATGGCGAACCTTCTCATGGCCCTGTACGATTCAGGTCGCACCATGTTCACGACGGCAGTGGCCGCACAAATTACCAGCCTTACGCTTCCGCTCACAAGCAGCTTGCTTCCTAAGGCCCGAAAGCGAGGACTCGTGTCCCAGCTTAAGCGCGGTCTTTTTGTGATCGTGCCACCGGAACTTGGAAGCTCTGCCGAATACGCCGGAAATCCGTACCTGGTTGCGCGTTACTTGGCACACGACGCTCCCTGCTTCCTTTCTCACGCGTCTGCCATGGATCTTCACCGCATGGTGACACAGCCGCAGTTTGTCATATTCGTTTCGAGCACCAAACGTGTCCCCAAGCAAACGCTGCACAGTACTCAATTCCGTTTTGTTCTGCAGAAGCCCAAGGATTTTTTTGGCAACACAAAACATTGGGTCACAAAACAAGAGTCGGTCGAGATCAGCGACCTGGAACGCACCATCCTCGACGGTCTCCGCCACCCCGAATATTGCGGCGGAATAACCGACGTTGCCAAGGGTCTTTGGATGCGCCACGACGACGTTGGGGTGGCAAAGCTTATCGACTACGCACATCGGCTCGATGTCGGTTCGATCTACCGTCGCCTGGGTTACCTCCTGGATCTCTACGGCATCGGCACGGACGCTGAACGCCAGTCGCTTCGCACTGTCTTGACAGCTACGTACGCCCCGCTCGATCCCTCTTTGCCGAGCGAACGCTCTCGCACTGCCAAATGGCGGCTGCAACTGAACATCCCAGCCGATGAGCTGCTAGCTGTACGGAGCACTTAATTGATTCCCCAGCGAAATATTTCCCTGCTTTCTAATCGACTGGCAAGCCGGCGGAGGACGGCGCATTCGCGAAGACGTCCTAGAACGGGACTACTGCCTCGCTTGGTTCTTAAACGCGCTGGCGGAATCGGATCTGCGGCCTGTTCTGGCGTTCAAGGGGGGCACCGCATTGAAGCGCTGCTACTTTGCCGACTATCGCTTCTCGGAAGATCTTGACTTCACTCTTCGCCAAGCGCTTCCGTTCGAGGAAATTCGCACCCGTCTCGAGCCTATCTACACCGCGGTCACACAACAATCGGGCATCGTCTTCGGCTTCGACCGGCAGGACCCGCGCGTGCGCACCAACACCCACACGTTTTACCTCCGATATACCGGACCGCTTCCCGGGAACAGTAACCTTAAGGTGGATATCACGATTAATGAGGCGCTGTTTTTCCCTCTCGCAAATCGGCCCGTTTTTCGCGGGTACGCAGAGTTCGCCGACATTCCCGAAAATCGATCCATTCTTGGTCACTTGCTCTCCGCCGGCACGCGCAAGGTGCAAGCCCGGCCGAGGTATCTGTCGTTGGTGAGTTGACTGAGCTAATCTAAAGAGGGGCGCACTCAAGTCATCGGATTTGGTGCGTCAGGAATTGTTATTGGGCATCAAGACATCGGCCCAATACGAAAAACTTCGCGCAATTCTTCGATCGTTTCCCGACGACGAATCAATACGGAGGACTGTGACTTCTCCGTCGCATAAATGCGACGGCTTCTCAGGACACGCATGAGTCGAGAACCTCTACGTTACGTCCTGAAGGCTTTATCCGAAGCCTTAAGTTTCACAGGACTTACGGTTGCTCAGAGAGCGATTCGCCTGTGAAGGTCGGGCAAAAGTTAGCAGAGAACGGAAAGGAAGGCAAGCCGATTCCCGCTGCCAGCCGATTCCCGCTGCCAGCTAGAAGCAGGCAGTCCCCTCGGCCCAAATGCTTATGGGCAACTACCGATGGATGATCCGGCAACAGCGGCTTGCGCTTAGGTTAAAACGACCGCGTCTTCTGCTATTTAGTTTGACAATAACAGTGCCCATTGATAGTCTCCCTCGTCAAATAGTACTCGGAGTTGGCGATGCGCCGCCTCCTCATCGTTGTTGTCGTGGTGCTTCTGGGAGTTCTTGCCTATAGCGGTTACCGCTACGCCCGCCGAAATGCTGTCGTCGCCCGAGGACCTCTTCCCGCTCCATCAAATGAGCTGAAGTTTGCTGGCAAACTTCCCGAACATCCGTTCCAGTTGCAGGAAGGAAATGTGTTGTCGCGGGTGGAGTTCGAGACTCCGGCGCCAGCCAACTCGCAGATCGAGATTCGTGACTTTATTCTGCCACCGCATGTCGAAAGCAGAATCGCGGCTCTACCCGGCCCAGCCATCGTCGAGGTGTCCGGCGGCCAGGGCAGTCTCGCAGTTGGCGAGAAAGAAGAAAAGGAACGACTGGCACCCGGTGACGTAAAACTGGTTCCTGCCGCCCAGGTGCTCAAGTTCGGGAACGACGCGGCTTATCCCCTGGCAGTGCGAATCTACCTGTTCGAGGCTAAATAACGTGCGACGCGAGCCTCAGCTGTGTGCGCTTCTTCTGATTGCCGGTGCCACAGTCTCCGGCTGTCAGGCGACGTGGCCGAACTACCGTGCCGAGACCGGACGAATGGGCCAGCAAATCCTTGCTTCGAAACTGTCCGATCCCGACGCCGTACCTCATCTGAAGGTCGGCTGGACGTTCACGCCTCCGGATCCAGGAACAAAGTTTCAGGGCTCACCTGTCGTCTTCGACCACACCGTCTTTGTCGGGAGCCTGCAGGGCGTTTTCTACGCCATCGACGAAAAGACGGGGACACTCCGCTGGAGATACCCCTCGACCGGCTCCTTGCTTCTAACGAGCCCATGCCCAACAGCATTTGGCAACTACGGAATCAAATCCAGCGCAACGTTTGCCGAGATTGGCGGGCAGGACGCGGTAATTTTTGGAGCGCCGGATCCGGCAGCTTCGCCGGCGCTCGGCAGTGCCGTGCTGTACGCCGTGAACGCAGCTTCGGGAGCGCTCATCTGGAAGAGCGACGTGGTCGCGACGGTGAACGGCTGTACGACGGCTTACTCGACGATTCTCTCCTCCCCTTACTACACCGAGCTCCACGAGCGAATCGCTTATTCCTCGCCGCTCGCCTATGGAGGCAAGGTGTACGTGGGAATCTCGGACAGCGGAGATGATCCTATTCAGAACGGCAGGGTCGCCGCGGTTGACGAGGCTACCGGAAAGCTCGTTCCGGGGTTTTCCTACTTCTCCGTTACGGCCGGCAACCGCGGAGGGGGCGTCTGGAACGGTCCGGCAACCGATGGCCAGGGCCTGTACTTCACCACCGGCAACACGCGATTTCCGCCTGAGCCCGAGCCGGCCGTCAATCGCGGGCTGAGCATGATGCGCGTGGATCCGAATACCGGCTCCGCAGCCTGGCAGTTTCAACCCGTGCCGTATGCGCAGGACGACGATCCGGACTGGTCTGCCGGAGCGGCCGTGATGTATTCGAGCAGCGGAGAGCAGATTCTCTCCGTGCAGAAAGACGGTTGGGCCTACGGCGTCGAGGCTTCGACCGGGAAGTGCCTGTGGCAATATCCGCCCACGAACGAGCCGAGCTGTACCTTTGCGCCTTCACCCCCCAATACCCTGCATAACGACTATCACTACAAGGTGCCGGGAGCTGTATGGGGCGATACCTTCATTACCATGGCGGGCGGATGGGACCTCGTGATGGGTCCTTCCCAGGGACCGACGACGGGGTATACGAAGCTCTACGCTTTTAACGCCACCGCTCCAGACGCCTTTCGGGTCAGGTGGGTCGTGGACGTTCCGGACACCGCTCCCGGCCATGGATACAACATCGGCGCGCCTTCTGTCACTGGTGGCATCGTCTACGTGACGACGAGTCAGGGACATCTTGTGGCTTTTGCCGATCCCTTGGTCGCGATACCTCAGGGGATTGTGTGCACCTACGATTGGATCAACCCTGCGAGCGTAGGCCCGACGTGGCCGGCCTTTTGCATCGCCGGAGGTGCTCAAGTCGCATTCGTGCCGGCCCAGTTGGTTGATTTGACCTTGCCGGATGGCACGAGCGGTGGAGGTCCGGTCGGGCTGCGAATGGAGCCGGCCATCGCCTACGACAAGTTGTTCGTGAGCACACAGGGTGGCCACGTCTACGCGTTGTGGCCGCAGTAGGAGGTCTTGCGAATGTTGCGGAGAAAACTCACCCTGGCCATTGCTTCGAGCTCGCTGCTGCTCCTGTGCGCGGGTCTCTACGTGGCTGCGGCGCAAGACCAGAAGAAGGCAGCCAAGGAAGAGCCCGCCGGCGGTCTCCAGGTCACGACCAAGCTCTCCGACACAGTTTCGCTCAGTACTCCGAAAGGCGGTAAGGTCTTACTGCACGTTGAGCTGAAGCAGTGGTACCTCACAAACGTCAGGGAGAGTGCGACCATTCCCGTCGAGGCCTTCACCATTTTTCACGTTGTCGCTGGTGACGTTGTGGTGCGCATCGGCGATAAGGCCGAGGAGCTTCGTCATACCGGCGATTACTGGACCGCCGAAAAGGGATCCCGAGCCGTCGTTTCTCTGAGTCCGCCCCAAGAGTCCGCCACGCTAGAAACGCTCGCGGCGAACTCCGGCCACTGAGTCTCGCTCATCCGCTCTCCTGCACACGCATTGGGGTTTGCCGACCCATCCGGCCGACGATGCCTTTACGCATCTGTTCCTCGGTAATTTCTGGGATGTCACTGGTATTGATCTGGTCATGCCGAATAGCGTCGAAACGCCTAATTGTTTCCGGCGCTCAGATTTGGCGAGCCTTTTCATAGAATTCCCTTTCATTCGGTGTTGCTTTTCGGGCCGAGAAAATGCGGACCGTTTCATCATCATCTTTCAACCTCAGAGTGTAGACCACCACCACGAGTCTGAACGTTCTCGTGATGGAGCCAATCGTCATGAATCGTTCTTCGCCATCAACGTCTGGGGTTTCCATTGTCATAGGATGAGGTCTTGTGCTCGTATTCCCCGGCGGTGTGGAAACTGCTTGCTAGTTAGCCGTTAAGCGGCAAGTTACTGAGGCCGCATAGGGTTCTGTCGATTGCGTAATTCTTCGTGAAATCCAAAGGCTGGCGGTTGGTGGCTTTTGCGAATCGCTTCAGCGAATAGCCGACTTACCGGGTACTCGCACAAGTTCGCACCCTCTACTGCAACGTCCCGTACTCGGCTCTGGCTTGCTTGAGGATGGGTATGTCGGAGTCTGCGTCCTTCCAAAGCATAAAGAAGTCATCGTAGGCGGTGCGGGCATTGGCAATGTCGCCTTGCAAGACGTAGGCACGGGCGAGGCCGAGATGGGCCAGCGCTCCGGTCACGAAGTTCAGAACAACTCCGGGATGATCGAGGACCCTCTGAAATTCGGCAGCCGCAGCGGGTCCATTGTGTGCAAGCAGATAGGCTTGCCCACGCAGATAGACGGGATAGAGCGTCCCTATTTCGTTGGGCGAAGGCTGGGCCAGGTCATACGGAGCAGCCGCTTCCAGCGCTCCAAAGGCGTTCGACAGATTGCCTTTTTGGAGTGCGATGGACGCGTCAATTACCGGAAACCAGTAGATTCTCAGGAGCGTATTGTCCGGATAGCTCTGCTCGAGTTCCTTCACCAACCCTCTGGCCTGCGAAGTCCCTCCAATGCGTGCCAGAGCGATCGCACCCAAAAGTCTTGGGTTCCGACTGTTCGCGAGCCGCAACGCTTCAGTGACGCCACGCCGGGCTTCGCTGGCGTCACCGACCTCCGCTTCGCGCAGCGCGGCAATCACTCTCAACAGTGCGGCAGTTTCCGGAAGACCGGAGCGCATTGCTGACTGAGTCGCCCTGCCCGACAGGTCGCGGGCTTGCCGCAATTGGCCGTGATAGGCCCGGGTATTGGACTCGGCCGAGAGCAAGGCATCTTCGTAGCCGGACTTCCCGGCGGCCGATGACAACTGTGCCGCCATCCCCGCGGAATCTCCGCGGACAAAATCGACGTTATAGAGCTGCGCGCACAGCATGCCACGAGCGAGCGCTTGCCCGCAGGTGCGCTGTGCTTCATCGTAACGGTTCAAACTCAGGTAGACACCTGCAAGATTCTCATAGTTTCCGACCGTGTCTGGGCTGAGGCGCACTGCCTCCTGGCACTCGGGCAACGCGTTCTCGTATTGTCCGAGGAAGCCGTAGGTGACGCATAAACTTCCGTGCGGCCCGGAATCGCGGGGATAGTTGACCTTCCACATTTCCAGCGTCTTGTTCATGCTCTCGAGTTTCCCGGTTAAGCGGAAGTACATCGCCGCAATCTGGAACTGCTCGCGTTCCGTGACGCGATCCCGAAGCTGATAGGCTTTCGCGGCGTATTGCAACGCGAGCGAGGGTTGATTGAGATTGGCGTAGCGGCGCGCCAAAGAGGTGTACGCCAGGGCAAAGTTGGGATCGGAGTTCAAGGCTCGCTCGATGAAGGGAATACCGGCGGCATCGCCCTTGTTCGCGGCCACGCGCCCAGCCACGCTCAGGTCTTGTAATGCTTCCAGCGAAGTGGTGGTAGCTTCAATCGGAGTGTCGTATTTCTGCACTGAGGGCAACGATTCGCCCAGTTTGGTGCGTATTCCGGACGAGGCCCGGCTCAACGCCTTCAGAATGTCCTCCTTGCGCGGGGCTTCTGATTGTTCCCTGGCCAACGTGTCGCCATTGCTGCAGAGTACAGCGTCCAAATCCACCAGGTACTGATTTCCGAGCTGCGTGATCGTGCCGCGCACCAGCGCTTTGCTGCCGCTCCGTAGACAAAGTTCCCTGCCTATGTCGTTGGTAAGGCGCTGGTCAGGAGGCCGGCCCATCATCCCCAGGGTATCCCCGGTCTTCTTGTCCGAAAGCACATTCAGGAACGGAGATTGCGCGAGTTCGACAGCCAGGCCTTCTCTTAGGGCCTCGTCGAAAACGGGATCGCCGGTGGTGTTCCGAAAGTCAGCGATCACCACGGTGTCCTTCTCCGCCAATTTTGGTTGGCGGTGGAAAGTGAAATAGAGAAAGCTTGCGGAGGCCACAACGAGAAGCCCCAGAATGGACAAAGCCGCTATCGCGAAGGTTTTCCTCCGGTTGGTTTCTGAAACCACCGGAGCGAGCGGTGGAACCACATGAATTTCAGGAAGTGCCGGGGGAAACAAAGCACCTTCCAGTTGCTTGACATGTTGTTCGCGAACCGAGCCTGTCCAAGAGATGGGGATGATCTGTTCGCGGGGTTCCGCATGGGTAAGCGGGAACAGGAATCGGTATCCGGCACGGGGGATGGTCTCAACATAGCGGGGTTGTGCCGCATCGTCACTTAGGGCGGAGCGGATCTGCCGTATGCAGAAATTGATTCCGCCGTCGAAGTCCACCCAGGTGTGCTGTCCCCAGAGAGTGCGCTTGATCTCATCGCGAGTGACGATTTCTCCGGCGTGCTCCACCAGCATGAGTAGGACTCGGAAAGGCTGGGGACGTAACTTGAGTGGAGTGTTACCCTTGCGAAGTTCACCCTTCGCCGCGTCCAAAAGGAAAGCGCCGAAGCGCCAAGCAGGGGTTGGTCGGGCTGGATTGGCCATAACGAGTCCCGACAAAAACGTTCACAAATGCTAACACAAACGGGAAGGTTGACCACAGCCAATCGCAGCACACCCGAAAACAGGTCATAAGACGCCTAAACTCAATTAGATAGGCGCTCATGGGATTCTCACTCTGCTGATCATTGCCGATTCTGTCCCGTATTTCTACGTTTGGCTGGCAGGCTCCCGCAGAAGCTCTTCGTGCTTTGCAGCGGGCTCCAAACGGAAGTGGCGACCAGTGCGCCACGGGAGGAAGTGATGAGGTTCAGCAGATGCAAACTGGCGATCACCGCGGCGCTGTTGGGAATCCTGGTGTCACCCGCAGTGACGCAAGCTCAGCTATCCGCGGATCGTGACGGCAGCAAGATCATCCTGTTCGATGTCCCCGGTGCAGGGAAGACCGCAGGGGCCTTGAATTGCGGCAACAATCTGCTGACCGGATGCTACGGCACAACTCCCATGGCCAACAACAATGCCGGGGAGATCGTGGGGATGTATCTGACGGATGATGGGGTGTACTACGGGTTCTTGAGAAGTGCGGACGGCAAAACCAAGAGTTTTACCGCGCCTGGAGCAGACACGACTCATGGAGATTTCAACGGCACGTATCCGATGGCAATCAATTCGTGTGGGGCGGTGACGGGGCTCTATCAAGGCTCGGATGAGGTGTTGCACGGATTTTCAAGGGAGCCGAATGGATCCTATGTGCAGATTGACGTGCCCGAGGCGGGAACTGCGGCGTTCCAGGGCACGTGGCCAACGAGCATCAATGACAAGGGAGATGTTGCGGGTTTCTACTTTGATGCCACTGGCGCGCACGGATTCGTGCGAAGCCGGAACGGTACTGTCACGAGATTTAACAACCCCAATGCGGCAAATGGAACGTATGTAGCGTTGGAACAAGGGCTCAACGACGATGGAGCGGTCGTCGGTTGGTATTTTGACGCGAACTTCGTTGCCTATGGGTACGTGCGCGAGCCGGACGGAACCTTCAAGACGATCGAGCCGGATGCGTCCTCGCCGGGCACGCTGGTGGGCGGGATCAATCGTTCCGGAGCGAGCGCGGGCTACTACGTCGATACGAGTGGCTTGTTCTTCAGCTTTCTTCGGGAGAAGGGCGGCACAACAACAGTCTTCCAAGCCTCAGGAGAGGATGCAGTGGAAGGGATGGTGGCGTTTACGCTGAACTGTGGCGATGAAATTACCGGTGTCACGGTGGACAGCAATAACGCCAACCACGGTTTCGTCCGCTTCGCCAGTGGGAAGATCAAGATTTTTGACGCGGCAAGTCCAAACACCGGTACCGGCTCCAACCAGGGTACCCGCCCAACCACAATCAACGACGTCGGAGAGGTCATTGGTTATTATGTGGACGAAAACAATGTGTCGCATGGCTTCATTCGGTACTCATTCGGGATGATGTCCGCAAACGCTGAGTTAGCCCCCGCAATCTCGCAGAGAGGGACTCGCCGCCCTCCTTCCCTTGAAAAGTGATGTCATATTAGAATTGGCGAAGCAGTGCAGATAAGGTCCCTGTGGCGACCGCTTCTGTCCGATCCGGCTGACGATATGGTGCTAGAAATCACCGTCAACGGTCGGGCCGATCTGCTGGCTACCTTCAACCAAAAAGATTTCGCGGCAGTGGCGAAGAGTTTTGCGCTGAAATGCTCTCCTAGCTCTCTGCCGCGGATATTTATCCCGAGGGGAGGTCGCCGAAGCCGACACGACTTTCTGCCGGTTACGCGACCTACTCGCGCGGGAGTTGCCCTCTCCTTGCTGATCGTCATCGTAGGGCTTCTTTGCGTCTTGAAGATCGCGCCCATGAGGATGAAGACTCCAGACAACGCCACAATCTGACCTTCCCCTTCCTGTCTCGTCCCTGCTGCAAGATGACTCTTATCGAAGCGCACGCACCAACAATGCTCCGCTAAGCGTCCTGCGCAGACTTTGCGTGCTCTGCTTGCCACGTCCCCCACACCGCATTTTCCATGCTGTGTATTTCCTCGTCACTGAGTTCCGCAAAAGATGGGCGCTTGGCGCCAGACAGCTTTCCCTCGTTTTGTAGTATTAGCCGAACCAGCAGGGCTGCCTTGCGATCCGGCATATCGACGATCTCCAGCACCTTTTGAACAGCGCCATCAAATGCTTTCAGGAATCCCACCTCGTCAAGCAGATCCCTGCGAATCGTCTCCTCGATGCAGCGATACAGATACTCGACATGCGCCGTGGCGTCAAAATAGCGGTACAAGCGTACCGTGTCATTGTGAACTGTCATCTTTCCAGCTTTGTCCAGATCATAGTCAATGAAAGGAAGGATTGATGATGAGTACTTTTCAAGTACGCGATCGTAAGCGCCGCGGTCGCGAAGCATCGCAGCTGACACAGGGAATAGAATCCCTTCCGGCGTAACTCCTCGCTTCGCCAGCATGTGATGGACGAGAAACCGGTGAATCCGGCCGTTGCCGTCCTCGAAGGGGTGGATGAAAACAAACCCGAATGCGGCGGCAGCGGCGGCGGCCATAGCATCTGTCTGCCCGGAGCCCTCGAGTCGTCCCTCCATGTTCATCCATGCGGTCATTAAGCCGCCCACGTCCTCGGGCTTTGGGCAAACGAAGTGCACATCCTCCGTAAAGTCACGCAGGGTTTGCGCTACATAGTTCTGGGTTGTGCGCCAGTCCTGTTGCGCATACCGTGGTTCCACAATGACATTTTGCAGCTGCACAAACGCTTCCTTCCGTGTCGCGTCAAACTCCGCAGCCTTTTCGAGCGCCTTCACGAATCGAACCGTGCGTTCCTTGCTTGGAACTTCCCCTTCGATGGCGAACGAAGATTTCGTCTCTTTGGTGAAGAGGTAGTGCACCGCTCGAGCCAGGATTGCGGGATCGCAACTCTCAACGATCTTCCTAGCTTCCCTCGCGAGGTCGAGCGCCATCAGGTTTGACAGCGCTTCGGTCCTCCGCACGAGCGGCGAATAGTCCTTGGTTCCAAGCAGATTGTCGTTAATCCTCTGTCGACGCACCTGGGTCTTCGGTCCGGTTATATGAACGTCAGCGTCGAGCAGGTCGACATAGCCGGAAGGAATGAGGTCCGGAATGTCCAGCGTCTCACCGGTCAAGAGCTCGTACAAATACCAGGCGCGTCGAGCAAAGATCCCGGTAGGCTCCGACCGGATCCAGGCCTCCAGCTCGCTCTTGTCGACCTTTTCAAATATGGCGGATAGAGCTCCTAGATCGATCGGCTCATAACGCATCGCAAACCGCAAATCCGCGGCAGTTCCGTCTGTTGCATAGCGCATCGGATACTGCTCGAGAACCCGCTCGGCGGTGACTACCGTCCGTCTCGTTCCTGCGTTAACTTCAGAACGCACTACAGGTGCCGGTGTCTTCAGCCCCAGTGCATCGATCAATCCGTACAGCCCGACCGCTTTAGTAGCCATCGTTTTCTCCGCCGCATCATCATTGCTTGGGTCAAGATCGATGAAAGTTTCATCGCCTGCTACAAATCTTCATCGTAGAGGAGATTTCCATAGGAACATTCATCATTCATCCTGGACCATTGGACCATAATTTTCTTCATCGAAACTATAAAAACATCATTCCTACATGCCAATAACGTAGAAACATCATCGGAACTCAGCCCAACAAGCTATACCAATGTCAGCGAACCGCGACAAAATGGAAAGTCGGCGAATGGCGACATTTCGCAATGTCAGCGAACGGCGACATGTGTCTCGGACCACATCGTGGCGGAGCCCTAGCCTAGTTTCTGTAGCGAAACGGCAATTTTGAAAATCTGCGACTGAATTTCAAGGACTTAGCGGCGTGCGGTGGGCTTCCGACGACCTGCGAGAACAGAGAATTTCAGCCGTGGATTGCGGCATCGAGCGGAAGACTACGGTTAAGGAAAACACTAGCGCAGCGTTACTCGGCCGGAAGAAAAAAGAAGCGGAACGATGGGATTACGCCGCCTTGCGTTTGCGACGCGTTCGTTCGGATAGCAAAGTAGCAATTCTCATCAAGTTGTTGGCCAGCACGGCCGCGCCCACCCACAACTCAAAGCGCGTACGCCCTTCGTCGCGGCAGCGCTTCATGCCGCGACCGCGGAACAGCACGGAGGTCCCTTCGATGCCCGCTCGAGAGCGCGCGTCCCGCCCTCTTGAGCCTCTTTACGACCTCCTCATGGCTTAGGACGAATATCCGAAGTCAATCGAGAGCGCGCGTGGAAAGCGGGCGAAGCCCTCGTGAAATACAACGCGGATAGAAGAGCCATCATATCGGTTACTGCATGCCTAAGCCCAGCTGAGCAAATCGGAAGTGATTCCCTTGGGCTGCTGATGAATGGCGAAACGGTCTCACACACGGAGTCCGTTGAGAGGTCTCACCGCTCAGTGACAATAGCGATATCCCCTCGGAAATTGGCCCATGGTTACCCCAGGCAATCAGAACGAGCGCCGCAGAGTGAGAACTTTAGTGGCACATTCGAAGATTTCTCGACCGTCCACAAACTTGACTGGGCCACTTTGGTCTCCCTTTACGCTTTTAAGATGAGAACAAGATGCCGATCGCCTTCGGAGCTCAACCCAGGACGCTAACGAAGAGGCTTACTATGACTCAGCCACTCAGATTCCCTTGGTATACATTTTTTTCCGTGATGCTTCTGCTGCTGCCCGGCAGAGCAGCGGCTCAATCGGCCACGCTGACCGACGACGCATTTTTGTCGAGCAATACTGCGACACAGCTGGCGAACGCGAATGGCCAGGGGATTGCGCTTGTCGTGGCTGGTTCGAATGCAACGGTTGGACCTGCTCATGTGGGGACAACCAAATCCTTCATCAAGTTTCAGTTGCAATCGTCGCTGCCTCCTTCAGCAGCGGCGGCGAACGTAGCCAAAGCGACTCTGAAACTGTTCATCAGCCCGACCTGCAACCCCAACGGCGCCATCGATATTTATCCCGTAACTGGCGTGTGGACCGAGTCCACATTAAGCCCTTCCGCGCCGCCCACACTATCCTCGACCGCCTTTGCCACAGCAATTGCGGTAGGCGAACCCAACACTTTTTTGGTGGTTGATGTGACGCACTTGGTGCAGCAATGGCTGGAGGGCTCCGCGAACGGCGGTTTGGACAACGACGGAATCGCATTAGTTGCCGACACCAGCAGCACCAATGCCATTTTTGACAGCAAAGAGAACTTCATTACCAGCCATGAGCCGCGGCTAGAGATTGTGCTGGTCGATAGTGGCCCGCAAGGCCCAGCAGGTCCTCAGGGACCGCAAGGAGCCGCGGGGCCCGCTGGTCCAGCAGGACCGGCAGGCGCTGCGGGGTCTGCCGCGACAGTGAACGTGGGAACCACAATGACGGTTCCCGCGGGGACGCCCGCTACGGTTCTGAACGGGGGCACTGCGACGAATGCGGTGCTCAATTTCTTGGTCCCGCAAGGACCGACTGGCTTGAGCGGACCGCAGGGAGTGCCCGGCCCGGTTGGAGCAACGGGTGCGACCGGCGCAATGGGGCCAACTGGTCCGCAAGGTCCGCAGGGTCCCATGGGTTTAGTCGGCCCAATTGGTCCGCAAGGTCCTCAGGGACAGCAGGGACCGTCAGGACCAGTTGGAATCAACAATCGCGGGCCGTGGAGCCAAACGAACAGCTACGGCATCAACGATGCCGTGAGCGATCAAGGCTCGTTTTGGCTGGCATTGCAGGCCATTCCGGCCAATACACCGAACTCGGAGCCTTCCCCTACAAATGCGAGCTGGCAACTGCTTGCGGCCCAGGGTGCGCCAGGACCTCAGGGCCAAACTGGATTGCAGGGACCGCAAGGAACAGCAGGCCTGCAAGGTTCTATCGGCCCTGCTGGCCCTCAAGGTCCCGCAGGCCCACAAGGACCAGCCGGAACAGGTTCGGGCGGGGGGAACAGTTCGCTGCTATCGGCGTTCCTTCCCGGGCCGCTGACGCAGGCTTACACGTCTGCGTCGTTTGTTCCCGACACGGCCATCACAGTGACACACATCTCGGCGACATTGAAGACGGCGCCCGACGCGGCTTGCGCTCCAACGGTGCTTCGCGTGACGGACGGAAGCACCGGGCAGGACGTGCGGCTGCTGGCAGGGCAAGGGACGAAAGACACGGGGCCGTTGACGCTGCCATTCGGCTCCGGGACAGCTTTGCAGGTGAAGGTGCAAACGCCAGCGAACTGCAGAGTGACGAATCCAGCGGATGCGAATCTGGTGGTGGAGTACCGCGGGCAACTCAGCGGCGATCAGACTACCTGCGCGCAATCGGGGCTGGCCTGCAACGGAATCTGTGAAGAAACACAAACCGACCCGAGCAACTGTGGCGCGTGCGGCAACGTGTGCCCGACCACCTTGTCCCCTTATTGCATTGCGAACCCGAATCAATGCGGAACCATTCAGCAAGCATGCGTCAGCGGCGTGTGTGGAGGCTGCGGTGCCGGACTAAATGCGTGCAGTGGGAGCTGCACGAATTTGCAAAGCGACCCCAGCAACTGCGGCGTATGCGGAACGGCGTGTTTGCCGGGACAGGTTTGCACCGCTGGCCAGTGCATGGCTAATCTCCCGAACGGCGCCGCGTGCAATTCGGCGAACCAGTGCACCGGCGGATTCTGCGTTAACGGAACATGCTCGAGCTGCAGCTTTGTGCATTCCAATGGCGCGGGACAGTCTTACACCGATTGCGGCAATCCTTTGGGCACTCCGGGCAACCCCGCAACCTACAACCTGACCATGGCCCAGGAGGCGGCACGCGCCTTTTCCCCCAACGGAGCGCCCGCCTCCGTCTCGTGCAACGGCGCCGCAGCAATCAGCGTTGTCGGTAACGGGTTAATTACTGTGGGGGTTTGGGTGTATCAGGGCCCTCTTGCCGGTTCCATGGTGATTTCCCCCCTCGCGGCTTGCCCGACGCAGTTGTCGACAACGTGGAATTGAAGCGGAAATTTGTAGCCAAGGAGAAGTGACATGAAGAATCGTGCAAAGACTTTTTTGACGGTACTGCTGTTCCTTGCGTGGGCCACACTGGCATCCGCGCAAGACAATGCGAAGCATGAATCCTACGAACGTGGCGCGAAGTGTTTAACAGCGGAGCAAGAGGCCGCCGCCAAGTCCGACGCAATGACGAAAGAACAAGCAGATGCCATTGTTGCCGAGCTGAAGCAAATCCGGCAATTGATCGAGAAGCAGCAGGCGCAGTTGGCGCGCGCGGTACCTCCCACGCCAGCTGCGCCTGCTCCGCCGGAAAAAGTACAGATGAATGTTGGAAATGGGTGGTATGCGATCGGCCGCGCTGATGCTCCGGTGACGCTCGTAGAATTCGCAGACTTTCAATGCCCGTTCTGCAAGAAATTCCACACCGACGCTTACTCCGAGCTCAAGAAGAACTATATCGATACCGGTAAAGTGCGTTTCGTCAGTCGGGATCTGCCGCTGGAATTTCATCCCTTTGCGTTAAAGGCGGCGGAAGCGGCGCGCTGCGCCGGCGACCAGCAGAAATACTGGGAGCTGCGCGACGCGCTCTACTCGAACGCTGCTCCGCCCAACGATGAGGTCATCACCAAAGCCGTCGAGGCTCTCCTGCTCGACAAAAGCGCCTTTCAATCCTGCCTGGCTTCGGAAAAGTACAAGGCCGACGTGCAAAAGGACGCCACCGAAGCGGCCGCCCTGCAAATCAGCGGCACTCCGACGTTCGTTTTGGCCAAGACCGCTAAGGATAAGCTCGACGGCGTGCGCATCGTCGGGGCGCAACCGTTTGTAACGTTTCGGAACGCCGTCGAGGGCCTGCTAAAGACGGAAGTCGCGCTGAAGAACTGATGCTCTCGTTCGAGAGGCCCGCAAGGTGCCAGAGCGGGGCCATTTTCCGTGGCACTTACGCCGGATGCAAAATTCACCTATGTCGTGAACGGTCAGGGTGCAACAACGAGGCGAGCTCAGCGGCACGCAACCTGGAAGGAGGTCTGTATGTCTTGCAAGAGTCTGATACGAGGAGCGGAAGCATTGGTGCTTCTCGGGTTGGCCGCGGCACTGTTGCTGCCCGGGAGCGCCCGCGGGCAATCCACAGCTGGATCTGGCAATTCGCCGGGCGCGCTCATTCGCATGGACATGAACACTACAGTGGGAGTTCTACTGAACGAATTCCCTCTAGGGGAGCAACGCGAAGCGGCCGCGGACTGGGCGTTATCGAAAGACGAAGACTTCTGGGTTAAGCGCGCCAGAGAGCAGGTCAACCTGACCTACTATCGCCTCGTTTTCCGGCAGTTTTTCTATACCGGGCCGCCCAACCGTGGAGCACTTCCCCTTCCGCCGCGCGCAATTTGGCACTTCGATCTTGCTGGTGATCCACAGCGCACGCAGATCGGGACGCATGACTATGTAGCTGTGAACTACCATTTCTGGACGTATATTGTCACCGATCTTGCTTCGCCCGGCGCGAGTGAGCCAGCTTTGAGTACCATCGGTGGAACCTGGGACGAGCCGTTTGATCTGCCCGCCGACCCCGAACTTGTAATGGAACGAACCGGCTACGCTTGCCTCGACGAATCCACCTATCCCGCAAAGAGCGTTTTCGAAGAGAGCGTCTATTACTTCTACGATCAGACTTGCCAAGTGGAAACTCCCGCAACGTCGCTTTGTCATGTGACTCAATTTCCGACGCATTCGTGTACCGATGCTCTTAGTCAAAATATCGGGATGGTCCCACCTAACATGCATTTCACGCGCGTCGCCTACAATCCGGAATTGGCGTCGGACTTTCGCGAAGGGGAGACCACCAATCTGGCGGGGCCAGACTTGGCCGCCGATGAAGAGTCGCTAAAGCGCGAGAATCGAATTTACTACCGCTACTTCACGCCCAGTTCCTGCGATGTCTTCTATGGCACGATCTCGCAGCCCGGCTGGAAAAGGCTTCTGACCTTCTCGACAAACACGCGCAACGATGGTTCCCAACCAATTTACATTGGAGATCTCACGAATCCAAATAACCCATGGTTAACAAGCAACGTCTTCGAGTTCGGCAATTGCGATCAGGAATGGGACTTCAATTTCTACGTCAACTTCGACTACAACACCGCCCACGGAGTGAAACGGGCTTTCTGCATCGAGGACACAAGCCGCTACCACAACGACGAAACGACTCCGCTCACGGGCACTTACGAGTCCTGCAATTTCCAGGGAATCTCGCCAGGGTGGGGCGACGAATATCAGTTCGGAATCAGCGGGCAATGGGTGGACATCACCAACGTGGACACTACGCAGCCCCATGACTTGAGCTATGTGCTGAATCCACAGCAGTTTCTCTGTGAAGGACAGACTCTCGACAAAAATAACCAGCCTGTTGATCCAACGAATCTGTCGGCACTGGTGTTCGACCCGACGTCACTCACGGACGCTAACGGGAATCCGATTTCGCGCATTCGCTGCAATTTCTCGCCGAACTATGCAGCAAACAACGTCGGACATGTTTCGGTGTCACAAGGACCAGGCAGTTTTGTCAACGATCCATGCGACCGCGGCCAAGTTGGGCCACTCCGCGATTGTGGTTTCACGCCTCCGAGCAAGACTTATTCCTGTCCTGCAGGGTCGAAAGTCGAGCTGAGCTGCAAAACCGGCGGATCGAAACAGGTGCTCCGTGTTTGCGAGGTGAGCGAGATGCTTGGAGTCGGCATCCCTTGCACCTACTTGGACTCCACTTCCAACACGATTATCAATGCGGATTCAGAGACCATTACGTTCAGTTGTCCCGCTGTCCGCGACGCGACCGTGGCCGGAACCGGTGGCTATTCGCTGTCTAATGCGGCCCTGGTTCCATCGGGTCCTGCAGAACCGGTTGCCTGCAAGCAAAACTGAGTTCGGCGATGGCCGGTAATAATAGGCAACCCTGAAGCAATCGTCGGACTCGACTCGCCTACACGGCGTCTGGTCCCGCAAAGTGTGCAATACAAAATTGTCCCACTCCGGGGGATTTAATCCAGATTAGTTCGGTAGCGCCCTTGCTTCGGAGGGGACGCTCTAGTTACGCAGCCAAGCCAAACATCCGGTTACAGACCGAATGGTCGAACAAGTCTCGAAGTCAGAATGTGCGCTCTGCTGCCACTAGAAACGATCCTGCCACCCGGAAATGCAGACGTGGTATTACATTTTCATGACAGCGCTTCTTGATTCTGGACACGTTCCCCAAGAAGAACTTCCCGTTCAACAACTTCCGCGAACCAAATCGGCAATGCATGCTTAAGCATTCGGACGAGAGCCGAATGCTCTACCAAGCTTTGTAATTACTTGATGCCAAGAGTTTTGGCCCTCCATAACAGATTCGCCCTCCACTCCTGACCTCCGAATAACCGGATTCCTTGCCCTTGGTAAAATCGTTAGACAACTGTTAAACAAGTTGGACAATTTCACCTGTCGCCAAACATCACTCGACCGCAATGTACGTCTGTGAGAGAACGCGAAATGGCGTAGTCGGAGCGATTCGATTTGAACCGGTGACCTCCTGGTCAGACACCAAGCGGTCAACGGCTATAAGTTTGTCCGTAAATTACTGGTTCTAAAAGATTGGTCGGGGCGAAAGGATTTGAACCTTCGACCTCCTGGTCCCGAACTAATCAGTTCAATCCCATAAACGCTTTATCCGGCGTCGCTTACGGGACAGGAAGCCCTATTTCCCCACTCCTAATTGTCCGTAACTTGTCCGTAGTCCAGCAGCTTGGCACCTAAAGCCTTCGATGCAGAAGGGGAGGATCATCGACTCAACTGTGATTTCCCACAACGGAAAAAACTTCCGGATCGCCAATCGGGCTCAATTTCATGAGGCTCGAGTAAAGCGGCTGTGGCGGCGTCACTTCGACGAGTGCCCGATACGTTCATCCGTCAGAGGACGCCGTATTCACGGCGCTGGAAAAACTGCGTGGGCGCTAATTTGGGCACAGTGACGAGGACCCAGGGCTGGGCGAAAGCGTCACGAAACAGCTACCCTCATGAATATACTGATCGACGAATTACGGAATACTGACAAGAAACCAATCGAACTTCTGAACCAATCGGCTGAGCTGTTCACTAATCCTCATAGAGAAATACTTCTTCGATGAGCTTTCCAAAGGCGCGCGCGATGGCCAAGGTCAATCGAAGATTCCGGTGACACCGACCCTTCTCAATTGAGTTGATCCCGTCAGATTGCGTTCTCGCGCAACGATCCTCCCGCTACCCAAAACTAACTGCTCTTTTCGAAATCTTGGCGTCGCGCCAGAAGACGAGTTCTCTTCATACAAAACTAAAGTCGCCGTTCGGCGCGCTCTGGACTGTTCCGGCACGGTTGGCAGCCTATTGGGATAAATCGGGATAAAGGCCTCACATCCGCCGAGAACGCTCGAGAGACTGAAGGCGACGGATTGCTAATTCTACCTGCCCGTTTCGTATCCACCGATTTTCTCGTTTCTTGTTGGAGTTAGCTGCTCTGAACCGCGGTCTGATTTGCCGCCCATAGTGCCGCAGCGAATAACGGTGACTCCCTGGTCGGAAACTAGATGGAAACGGAGCCCTCTGGCGCGCCTGCCTTGGAATGTCGCCCACAATTCAGCCAAGAATCGATTCGCTCGCTCCCTGCAAATCAAGGCAAGGAGGCGAGGGCCGCATCGCATATCTGCAGATTCTTCGAGACCTTGGCTGGGTCGCCAGCGTCGAGGCCATTCGGTGCCACACGGTGAGGATAGTCGATCCGGTGCCACGCTTCCAAGCTCTTGATATAGCATGCCCGAGCCCGAGTCCAGTTTTCTCTTTGATTTGCAGGGTTCTGCGGCAACCGGGAGGCTTGATGAAGATTGAGGTCGCCCAGCCCCGAATATGAATCAGCTGCCGTGTAAAGCGCGGAAAGATTAACCACCTGACTCGATAGAAGCGGCTCGACGACGGCCAGTGCTTGCTGAAAATATTCTCCCGCCATTGGTGCATGACCCATGCGCGTCGCTGCTTCCCCCAATTTCTCAATGCAACCTGCGGCATTGAGCGCAGCGCCGGTCGATTTGTAGATTGCACGAGCTTCGTCAAATTCCTTATAGGCGGCCTCAGGTTTGCCTAGCTTCATCAACGTAGTTCCGTTCGTGGCAATAAGTGCCGCAAAGATGCCGCGTGATTGCTCATTCTCCGGGGCCGAGGTAACCAGAGCCCTCATGATCTCATCGCTCTTCTCGACGTAGCCGAAGCTTTGCGCATTCGGGCCCATTTTGCTCAATTCATTCGCGGTATTGGCGTAGGCGATGGCAAGGCCTTGCCGGAACCACGTGTTCTTTGCGTCGACGAGAACGAGTTGGTTGGAAACCTCCAATCCTTGCCTGTAATTGTCGAGTGACCGCGCAAAATCTCCTAGCCTGTCATAAGTCTGCCCAATATGGCTGTAAGCGACAGCGACACCTCTGACGTAGCGTGTATCCGGCGAACGCTGCCGCAACTCCTGGTCGATTTTCAGCGCTTTCTCATAGCACTCCAGTGCAGCGCTGAGGTCACGGTCCTGACTTCCTAGAGTGCTGCCGAGATTTATCAGGTCCCTTGCGTGCTCGTATTGAACGGCAGTGTCGTCTGGGCTGATCGCAAGCACGGCTTCATCCGTCGCCAAAGCCTTGCGCAGATACTCTTCTACCTTTGCGGGATCACCGCCACCGCCTGCGTACCCGTTCACTTGTACTTGGCTCGCCAGCTCATACTCAAACCCCAGTTCCTTGAGGATATTTGCATCCCTAGGGTGAGCGCCGTTCAAGCCTTCGGAAGTCGACACGGCAGTAGAGATATTCTCCACCGCATGGGCATAGTCGCCCAACGCCCATTGCTGGTTGGCAACCAGACGGTGCGCCGCCGCCAGCGTCAGGCGGTCGTTCCCATCAGGCGATTTAGCTGCGATTTGCTGCCGGAGTTGCAATGCTTTTTGATAGCTAATTAGACTACCCTGAGTATCGCCTAAGCTGTTTTGCAGGTAATGGCCTTGAACCAGGCCGACTCGTTCGTAGGCCGTTGCCAATTCTCGTTGCAGGGCGAGATCGCCACGCGATTCCTGGGCCAGCACATTAAGATATTGAAGCGCGCGATCGACAATTATTTTCCTTGCAGGCGTGGAGCCTGGTAGGTCTTTGATCGAGTCGTGGACATCGAAGATCAGCGAATTAGCAAGTTGCCGGACATCGTTGAATCGGCGCTGTGCGATTCGCGCCTCTTGGAGAGTGATCACTAACCCCGCAATCAATGTTAGAGCAACGGCCACGGTAGCGGTGACACCAGCTTTGTGGCGCATGATGAATTTTGAGGTCCGGTAGCCGGCCGTGTCGCTTCGTGCGATGACCGGAAGATTTTCCAGATGGCGCCGCACGTCCTCCGAGAACTGTTCCACCGTGGCGTATCGCCGTTGGGGCTCTTTTCGTAGCGCCTTGAGGACAATGTTGTCCAAGTCCCCGGTCAGGGCGCGTCGGAGTTTCTCCCGCATGTGATCTTGGCCTGCTCCGCCTGACGCGGCGTCCGCGCTATCAGCACTCGTGATTTTGTCCTGTTTTCGTGGCCGCGTCGCAGCAGTGCTAGGTTTTTCCGGGTCCGTGTCGCAGATGGCCTTGATCATTTCGTGCGGAGCAGTGCTGGTGATGCGGTAGGGTCTTTGACCGGCGAGAAGAACGTAAAGAATTACACCGAGAGAGTACACGTCGCTCGACGTCGTGACAGGATCGCCCCGAACCTGCTCCGGACTAGCGAAATCCGGCGTCATGATCCGCATCACCGTCAGCGTTCGCTCCGCTCCGTTCTCTTCTTGTTGCGGATCCAAGATCTTGGCGATGCCGAAATCCAGTAGTTTGGGAATCCCGTCTGCGGTGACCAGAATGTTTCCCGGCTTCAAGTCGCGGTGCACCACTAGGTTCTGGTGCGCGTACTGCACCGCGGCACAGACCGTTCGAAATAGCTTCAACCGGTCCGCTGTGGAGAGTTTGTGACGCCCGCAGTACTCGTCGATCGGTATTCCGGGAACAAACTCCAGCACGACATAGGGCAAGTTTTTTTCTGTAACTCCGCCATCGAGGAGGCGCGCGATGTTGGGATGTTCAAGGGCAGCCAGGATTTGACGTTCGTTCTTAAATCGCGAGATGAAGAATTCAGAGCTCATTCCGCCACGAATGAGCTTGATCGCTACCTGTTTCTCATACATCCCATCAGCGCGCACCGCTCGATAGACCGCGCCCATCCCGCCTTCGCCGATTTCCTCCAGCAGTTCGTAGGGACCCAAACGCCGTCCGACTATCGCCGCCGGCGCTGAATGGGAAAGAAGATCGGCGGCCTCAACTGCAGCGGGTTGTTCAAGAAAAGATTGGTCTTCCTCATGCGCCAACAGAAGCGATTCGACCTCGCAGCGTACAGAAATTTGGTCGGCGCAGGCGGAATCCAGAAAGTCCCTGCGACCGCCTGGCTCTATCTCTAGTGCTGTCTGCAAAACCTTCTTGATCTTGAGCCATTCTTCAGGGGTCATCGCGTTTCCCCTTTGGCCACCTCGCGCCGCAGCCAGGCCCGCGCCGTTGCCCGTTCACGTTTCACGGTCGTTCGGGAGATGCCGATGATCTCCGCGGTTTCTTCAATCGATAGGCCGCCAAAAAAGCGTAATTCCACAATCCGGCTCTGTTGCGAATCTAATCGGGCCAGTCCGTTCAACGCGTCATCGAGCGCAATTAGGTCGACGTTTTGCGGTTTTTGCACGCTCATAGCGTCGGTGAGTTCCAACTTGAGGCCGCCGCCGCGCTTGGCCGCCCGATGGCCGCGGGCGTGATCGACGAGTATCTGCCGCATCAAACGCGACGCCACTCCCATGAAATGTGCGCGGTTTGCGAATTCCGCGGGGTCCTGTTTCATCAGACGGAGATAGGCTTCATGCACCAGCGCTGTGCTCTGTAAAGTGTGATCGGGACGTTCTTGTTTCAGGTGGTATTGCGCGATGCGGCGAAGCTCCTGGTAGACGAGCGAAAGGAGGACTTGAAACGCTTGCTGATCTCCGGATCGCCATTTGCTAGGGAGAGCGCTGACTGGCTGCGATCGGAGATCGGACATGCCCGCAAAAGTAGTGCAACACACGCTTCGAGTCAACCAAACATGCTGTGGTAGGGCTGGCGATATGTCTAGCGAATCAGTAGGGTGGCAGGAGGCTGTCACACAGTTCTCCCTTCATACGTGCAGCCCGGCTCGCTTGGCAAGAAAGGGAGCCGCCTCCCGTTTCTGAACCACACCAGATTCCCGTAGGCAGCCCCCTCTGCGAACCGTATGCGGATCGACACTAATATTGATATGTGTCGTTACAGCTGGATGGCGTATTCAACCATTGTCGCAAATGCGATAATCCAGAACATTTTCATTCCTCCTTTCGCAGCCGCCCAATGATTTGGGCTGGGCCGTCACTGGAGTGTCAGGAACTGCCACGCTTGTGTGGCCGGGCACTCGTACCAAGAGATACGAGGAACCGGCTCACTCGCTTATTCCGAAGACAAGCGTTGTGGTTAAAGCGGGCAACCAGACAGACCCTTTCTCCCTGTCGACAATAGCGGAATCTGCGGGCAAATTGGCCCACCTGAATCATGTAGAGCTGCACTCTGAGAGTGCTACGTCTTCTTGACTCCACGATTGGCTTGAGCAGCACAAGTTTCCGATAAATCTGTGGGCCACTTTGCCCTCGGCTTACGCATATAAGGCAAGCAGAAAGGTGTGCGCGCCACTGTCCCGGCGAGGATCACCTCGATTTCAACCCAAGTACCGGCCCGTTCGTGTGGGCTGAAGGAGATTCCATGCGCAAGTTGCTCTCGTATTTCCTATTCGCAATGTTTCTGATGGTTCCGCTCGGCGTCCGGGCGCAGACGGTCGCGACCACGTCGCCGGCCCCACCGCCAACTTCGCGCGAGATTCCGTTCGATCTGGTGTTCTCGCACCTGCCGTTCGGCAGCACGCAGAGCATTACTGTCGAAGTTTGGGATGCCCACACCGGCGGCAATCTGATCTTTTCCGAGGCCTATCCAAATGTGAAGATCGGCTTTCTCGGGGAGCTGGATTTTGTGTTGGGCTCGCAGACCCCCGGCGGAATTCCCACGGATGATTTTCCTTCCGGGGCTTCCCGCTATGTGGATGTGGTAGATACCGCGAATCGCAGTGTGCTCGTGAACGGCCGCATACCGCTTTATGCCAACGCCTTTGCTCTGACACCCGGCCCCGCAGGTCCGCAAGGCGCTCCGGGTCCTGACGGGTCACAAGGCCCTTCCGGAGCGAACGGGCTTAACGGCGCGACCGGCCCGCAGGGCCCACAAGGCCTAGTGGGGACGGCTGGACCTATGGGACCCCAAGGTCCGTTAGGATTGCAAGGCCCGCCAGGCGCACCAGGGCAACAGGGCGCCACCGGCATCAATAACAAAGGTAGCTGGATCGGAACAACCGCATACAACCCTTCTGATTCCGTATTTGATGCAGGTTCCTACTGGTTGGCCACCGCCGCGAATACCAATTCCGAGCCGTCACCGGTCAATACCAACTGGCAGTTGCTCGCAGCCGGCATCAACAATCGCGGAGCTTGGATCGCTTCAAGTAGCTACAACACTAACGACGCCGCAACCGATCAAGGTTCATTCTGGCTGGCCCTTGGTGGAAATTCGAATTCTGAACCATCGCTCACGAATACAAACTGGCTGCAACTCGCTTCGAGTGGCACGCCAGGCGCTCCAGGCACGCAAGGCGCACAAGGAAATCCCGGGCCTATCGGACCGCCGGGACCAGCAGGTGCAGCTGGCGTGGCAGGGCCTCCAGGCCCTCAAGGGCCTCCAGGCCTCTCGGGCCCCGGCGGTTTCACAGGGATGCAGGAATTCACGCAATCCGCGAACTTCACGGTTCCTGCAGGGGTCACACACATCTGGTTTCAGTTGTGGGGGGCTGGCGGTGGCGGCGGCGCGACTCTCGTGGGCTTCCTTTCACTGGGTGGCGGTGGCGGTGGCGGCGGAGCCTATAGCAGCGCCATTCTGGGAGTGTTTCCGGGACAAGTCCTCACCATCAACGTGGGTGCAGGCGGCGCGGGCGGGACAGCCAACGGTCATCAAAGTGACCAAACAGGAGGAGCTGTCGGTGACGTGACGGACGTTGTCTTCGTTGACGCGCACAGCATCCTGCTTCTTGCCCAGGGGGGAGGGGGTGCAACCTCGGGTTTGAATGGTCCGACCCTTGGGGGCATCGGCGGTGCTGCGGATCAGGTACATGCTCAGGTTAGTCACACCGGAGCCAATGGAGCTAATGGAACCATGGGGACCGCAACCACAAATGGAAGCGGTGCGGGCGCCGCTGGATACGCGCTAAGCGCCTTCCCATTTCAGGCCTCCCAGATCGGTGGAGGGGGTGCTGGGGGATCTGCTCAAGGCCCCACGTTTGATGGCAGCAGCGGACAACCCGGTTATGCACTGCTGATGTGGTGACCGGCTGGCCGACACAGCGGGCGACAACCTCAATGAACTGCGATCAACAAAAAGACAAGCTCGATGGCTCCTGGGTCGCAGGTGCCCAGCTCTTCGGCATCGTTCAGGCCGCCATAGAGGGACGGCCGAAAATGGACATCGCGCTCAAGAATTTTTCTTCTCGCCCGCAGAACCTGCCTCGCGGCAGAGAACATTCGAAAAGCGACGCAAGGAGGCCCCGGCGGCACCGCCACTGGATCGGGAGGAGCCGGCGGCTACATTACTTATTACGTTCTAGAGGTTCAGGCGCACACGCTTGCGATCTCGGGGCTGGCGCGGGTAAGCATCCCGAATTGACACTGGAGAACACCATGTTGCGACTGGCCTCGTCACTGGCCGCCTCTCGTTCGAAACGGCTCGCTCTTAGACTTCAGTTGGCTCTGGCTTTCACGTCTGTTTTTCTTCTCATTCCCGTTTTTGGCCAGCAGCTCGCGAAGCGCCTCACCAACCAGGACATCGTCGAAATGAAATCACTGGGTCTCTCCGATGACGTTATCATCGCCAAGATTCGCAGCGTTGCATCCTCTGAAGCCCTGAAGTTCGACACCAGTATCGAAGGCCTCAAAACGTTAAAAGCCGCCCAAGTCTCCGACGAAGTCCTCAAAGTAATGCTCAACCCTGCCCATGCCTCACCGACGGTGATAGTGGGCGGAACTGTCATTTCCACCGATCCCGATCTCCCGCCGCCAGAAGTCGGCGTCTATTGGAAAGACGGATCGAACTTCATCCTTCTGCAAAGCATGGCTCTCAGTCAGGCGAAAGTAGGTGGCAAGGCCGGCGCCTTTTTCACGCGAGGGATGCGCTCTGAACATTGGGATGCCACCATTGACGGGCCTACCTCCAAAAACCGCGTGAACGACCGTCGTCCTGTTTTTGACTTTTATGTCGCCGACGGTGCCACGGCATCGGATTACGTCCTCTTGAAGCTAGAGAAAAAGCATGACCATCGCGAATTTCAGATTGGAAGTTTCGGCGGCATAACGGGTGGCAAATCCGGTATAAAAAAAGACAAGGAGATCCCCTACAAAACCGAACATGTCGGCGTTCGCGCCTACAAAATCATGCTCGAATCCGAACTCCAACCGGGTGAATACGCTTTCTTTATGGGCACTGGCCAGCAAGCCACCATGGCCAGCGGCGGTGGCTCGGCACGCTCCGGCGGAAGCGCGTCCGGCCGCATCTACGATTTCACCATCCCCGAATAGTTGAATTCCGCGCCACCTTCGCAACATCGCGCGGACTGTTCCGCTGTACGGGTTGAAAAAAGAACTTGACCTGAGTTTCTTAACAGGGCGTGAACTCATCCAACTAGCCATTGGCGATTACCAAGTCCAATTCGGCTTCGATGAGGACGTCAGGATTTCGGTAGAGAGTGAGTTTCGGTACTTCGATGGGCAATCCGAATTGATTTGGCGACCGGAGCCAGGTGCCTCTTCCAATGCGGCTCGTGCGGTCGCGCTGCCTGGGGCAACAATCGAGTCCTTTGGCAGACGGGACCCTGACTCTTGCCTTCTCGAATCAGCATCGCCTAACGATACTGGATTCGTTCAAGGAGTACGAGTCGTACGACATTAGCCGACCCGGCCAGACCATCATCGTCTAGTACGGACTTTTTCGGTAAGCGCGTTTACCAAGACTACTCGGAGGTCGGCACTCGCGGGCTACGCCAGTTCCGCACATTGTAGGAATAGAGCGCAATGCAGAAGAGATTCGCGGGTATGAATCCAAATTGCGCGGTTCGGGCAGCAATCACGCAGACGATCACGCTGTTTGCACCCGCTACCATCCATCCTTGCCAGAATTTTCTTCCGATAAGGATCGTCGAAAAGACTGTAAGAACGCACGAGATGTAATCCAGTCGCAGCACCTTATCCTATGCCTGATCACTGAGTCTTTGGTGCCGGTTTGCACCAGGGCCACTTCTTCGTGGCTTGGAGTCAGCCTAGCATTTCAGGTTTCAGTCGGTAACTGTCCTGTGGTTCAGTTGCGCTGGCAAAGTTAACTCCTGGCGAGTGCCAGGCAACTCGATCCCCGTACCCAAGTTGCCGGTTTCTTCGTTATCAGTCTCACTTGCTTGCGGATGTCCGCTCTTTAGATGCAACGCGTGTAAGGAGCCCCTGTGCAGTGCCGAGTAGAGCGTGAAGTTTTGGGAGAGGTGCATTTTCGTCTTCAGCAAGGGTTAGGGCTTCGGTCTCTCGGCCTGCCTCGGTCAACATTGAAGTGAGATTCCAAAGCGGCCACACTCGCGACTCGGGCTCTGGCATGCTTTTTATAATTTCTTCCGCCCCGGCAAAATCACCGAATATCGCCCGCGTGACCGCGATCATTTCCCGCCCTCTGTCCGAAGAGACCGATCCAGAACCCGCTTCATTCGCGAACTCCAGCGCTCTTTCCGCCGTGAGTGCCGCAGCGGGGTTACCGGCCACCGCCTGTTCCAGCGCCAGCGCCCCGATGGCCTCCGAACGGGAAGCACTGTTCGGTATTCGGTGAATGGCCTCCATCGCATCTTGCAATGTCCGGTTTGTTCCTCGCGCAATCGCAACTTGGCGCAGCGTGGCCGATCTCAGATTGTTATCAGAAATCCGGTCGGCGCTTTGCAAAGCATCGGCCATCAATCCTTGCTTAGCCTGCTCCTCTGCAATGGTCATCAGCACAATGTCCGAATTCGACCCCGAATTCGACCTTAGTACCATGTCCTCGTGGGTTTGCAGCGCGCCGACCAGGTCGCCTGCCTGGGCTTGCGCGCAACCCAGCAAGTGAAGCAACAATCCGTTGCCTTCAGGCCCTGCATACTGGTGCGCAATTGCGGACAATTCGCTTAACGTACGTAGCGCGCCTGTCGTGTCGCCGATCTCCGACTGCGTCGCAGCTATCTCCGAAAGAAGGTTAGCGTTAGAAGCATTCTCGTGAACGAGTTCTTCAGCAATCTCCATCGCTTGGTGGAGAACTTCAGTTGCTCCAGCGACGTCCCTGTTCTTGCTTCGCGCCTTTTGTTGCGCAATTTGTACGAGAATGGACACGCGACCTTGCGGCTCGCGGATGATTTGTACGATACGGAGTGCCCCAGTCAGGTCACCTTTTTCTGCCAGGAGCGCCGCCAACGGCGCGTATAGACGTTCTCTGTTCTGCTCGTTGGATATGCTCTCGACTAGCCTCAGAGCTTGTCCCACGTTGCCTTGCTGAACTAAGTTCCAGGCGATGAGTCCGGTCGCCGAGTCCTGATCGCCCGGATTCTTTTGCGATTGGCTAATCCTCAGTGCGTCTTCCAAATCTCCACTACGCGACAGCTGGCTGGCGATATTGGCCACTGCGCTGGAGCGCAGCGATTCAGGGACTTCGTCGATAAGGCGGCTGGCTTCCAAGAGCAGGCGACGGGCCTGAGCTCTCTCACTTGTTTCCACTTGCGCGGCCGGAATCTCAGTTGAGCTCGCAAGAGCCGCCACGAGGATAAACACCGGGAACGATAAGCGCATTGGCGACCTCATGCAATAAAGAGTTGTACTCTCTCTGATCCACGAGCATGAACTTAAGTTGCCTTGCTTTCAATGCTTCGGGGCCGATCTCGGTTCAGGTCCTGGAGAGTCGATTATTACCGGCCAATATTCTGAACCACACCCCTAAAAGCTGCACGCGAGAAGGGTCATTCTCTTTCAGTTGGATCTTTGTCCTCAGCACCCCCGGGCGGCCACGTCCAAACGGCTTTGCCGGAGGCGCAGAACTCCGCGCCTCCGCTCACTCCCCGCCGAGAACGCGCATCCGGTAGAGCGCTAACGTTTGCCAGGACCTAGCGGTGTTCAATTGTTCTAAGCGGATGCAGTTGGAATGGAACGTGAAGACCCCTACTGCTCATAGAGCAGGAGCAACTGATAGATGCGAGGGTTCAGCCGCTGCATTGCTGGATGGCCGGACGAATATTCCCGAGTTCCGACGACTTCGCTCTCCAGTTTTTGGGTTGCGAGATTTCTCTCGCTGGCACGTGGCATCAGCCAAACCTTAAGCTTGCACCCTCGGGCCGTTGCGGCGTCAACCTTGCCGCCTGCCCATGAAGTCACGACACCTTCCCCATCGTACCCAAACCCCAGCAAACGAAACGCGCGGCCGTTCAATTTCTCAAGCGTTAGAAGATCGGTTCCCAATGTGACGCCGTCTGGGGACCGCCATCGGCTCGTGCCACCCTGGATGTTTATCCAGTCGGGATTACGCTTCGCTTCCTTATCCTTCCAGAAGATTTCTACCCTCTCGTCAACCCGGCCTGCGAACAGAGCAGTCCCCGGATTCATCTCACCCTCCGCACCGCCGCCATCGATGAGAGCAGTTTTAACGTTCTCTGCCCCGAAGCGCCTAATAAGATCGGCTTCAGTCTCATTCGGGGGGAATGTTGAGCATGAGAAATAAGGAAGGACGCGCAACAAGGACACGGAACTACGGCTTTGACCGCCAACGGATAGCAGGATGATCAAAACTGCTACCGGAAGTATTCGTGCCGCTTTCACTCAACTAAGCATGAAACGACTCTCATAATCTATTTGACAGAATTATCTATGGAATACGCTAATCAGTTAACTCGACAGATTCGCTTCGCCGGCGGCTCACAATCGTGGTTACGGCGATGACGTGGTCCGGATCGGTCGCATGGCGCATGCCGAGAAAGAAGCCAAGAACGATGATAGAAAATAGAGTGATCATTTATTTCGAGACCCCAGCGGCGGTGCGGGAACGGACCTGTCGGCCTTCGAGAAACTCAAGATAGGCTGTCATTCCTTCACCGGTTTTGGCCGACAGTTTAAAAACTTCCATACCAGGGCGCACTGCTTGAATGTTCCGTCGCGCCGCTGGTTCGTCGAATTCTACGGCATTGGCGAGATCGGATTTTGTAATGACGGCAACATCCGCGCTGTTGAATATCGTCGGATATTTGAGGGGCTTGTCTTCGCCTTCGGTCACCGAGAGCAACACGAAGCGCAAGTCTTCGCCGAGATCGTAAGAGGAAGGGCACACCAAGTTCCCGACATTTTCAATGAATAAAAAATCCAGCTCGTGCAAGTCCCAGCCGTTCAGGGCATTTTGGACCATGGCCGCTTCAAGATGGCAAACCGTGCCGGTGATAATTTGCTTCACAGGAGCTTGGCTGCGAGCGAGACGAGCTGCATCATTTTCCGTGGCAAGGTCGCCGACTAGAGCCGCGACCCGATAGCGAGGATGAAGAAGCCTGAGCGTTTTCTCGAGAAAGGCCGTCTTGCCAGAACCAGGACTGGAAACGAGACTGACAGCCAGCACGCCGGCTTCGCGGAAGCGCTCACGCAATGCTCGAGCGAGCACGTCGTTTTGCCTGAGGACGTTCTTTCGGACTTCGACAAGACGAGGTTCCGGAATCATTGTCGCAGCTCCAGAGCTGTCACCATGAGTTCGCGACCTTCCAGGATTTCGGGAGTTGGCGTCCCGCACTCCGCACAACAGAGCGACTGAATCGACTGAACGTAGCGGCGTTCATGACAAGCGGGACAATTCACGATGATAGGGGCTTCCTCGATGAGCAACCTTGAACCTTCGAGTGGTGTTTGCTGGCAGGCGATCTCGTAGGAAAAAAGAAGCGCTTCTTTTACGACGCCAGAAAGCGGTCCGAGCTTGAGATAAACAACGTCGACGCCCGGTGAGCCTCGCAATTCTGCTTCCTCGCGGGCGAGGTCGACGATACTCATGGCAATCGAGAGTTCATGCATTTGCGAGACTGACCTCGAGTTAAACAGCAGTTGCAGTAGCTTCGGTACGAGACATTCTTACGTCACCTGCGTCGTCCATTCCGATTCCGTTTTTTCGAAAGAAGCGTCTGAGGCACGATTTGTCAATGCGGCAAGCGCGGCTTGGCCGAGACTGATTCCGCCATCGTTGGATGGAACGACGTGATTTGTCCAAACCTGGAGGCCCTCTGCTTCCAGGGGGCTCTTGATATCGCGCAAGAGCATCTCATTCTGAAAAACGCCGCCGGAAAGTACGACCGCATCGACCTTGCGCGTACGGCTTAGAAATACAGTAGCGTTGCAGAGACCCTCCGCAATTCCACTCTGGAATGCGCGCGCAATTTCACATTTGTCGCGACCCCGGATCCTGTCGCTGATCACGCTATCGAGTAATGGACGAAAATCCAATTTATTGCCGACGAATGGGAACGGATATGCAGCGGTAGAAGGCGCACGGCCGGCAAGGCGCTCAAGCCACATTGCGGCTTGCCCTTCGAAAGTAACTCCGCGTGTGAAACCGAGCAGCGCTGCCGCTGTGTCAAAGAGGCGCCCCATGGAAGTCGTGCCAAATGACCGCACTTTGGTGTTGACGAGCTGCAAAGCTTCACGATAGCGCGGAGGAAATGAGAACGGTGGAGCGGCCATGTCCGGCAGATCGTTCAATTGCGCAAGAAAACCTGCCGCTGCTTGGATTGGCCACGAGGCAGCTGCATCGCCGCCAGGTAGAGCGGCGCCGCGCAGATGCGCAACGCGCTCGAAACCTTCCCGCACGCTACCGGTGAAAATCTCGCCACCCCAGATTGTGGCGTCATCCCCGTAGCCGGTACCGTCGAAGCTAACGCCGATGATACGCTTGTCCCAAGCGCTCTGCTCTGCAAGTACAGAAGCAATGTGGGCGCGATGATGCTGCACAGCGCATTTTTCTGATGCGGAGATCTCCGCGGCATGCATCGTCGAAACGTATTGAGGATGCGCGTCATGAACGAGCAATAATTCGTTAGAATCAATCTCGTACATCGAAAGCAGATCCAAGATGGTTTCGCGGAAGGCGCAGAACGATTCGTAATGATCCAAGTCTCCAATGTGCTGGCTGACAAAAGCTTGGCCATCGACGACGAGAGTAATCGTGTTCTTGAGATCTGTGCCGAGAGCGAGAATGGGACGCTCGGTTGGAAGTTCGGCAGCGGCGCTGGGGGCGTATCCGCGCGCACGGCGAAGAATTGTGGAGCCGAAAGCGCCGACGCGAGCGACAGAGTCATCCACGCGACGAGCGATGGGCCGTTCGCCGATTACGAAACCGTCTGCGATGCCGGAGAGTTGTTGTAATGCATCGTCGTCCTTGTAGGCGATTGGTTCGCTCGAACGATTTGCGCTCGTCATCACCAGGATTTCGGGGGCGCCGAAAGCAAACAGTAGATGATGCAATGGGGTGTAGGGCAACATCACGCCGAGTTCGTCATTTTCGGGAGCAACCCCAGGCAACTCGACCTTCGCCTTCGCGAGGACGATGGGCCGAGCGATAGAGTTCAACAATGTTTCCGCTTCGAATCCAAGGTCAATCAGTCTGCGCGCGACATCAATATTCCTCACCATCAAGGCGAATGGCTTTTCCTTGCGGTGTTTCCTTGCTCGCATAGCGCAAACCGCTTCTGCGTTTTTCGCGTCGCAAGCCAAGTGATAGCCGCCGATCCCCTTCACTGCAGCAATCTTGCCCGATTGAAGGTCGTGCACCGCTTTTTGAATTGCTTCTCCATCACCACGCACAACTTCATCGCCCGCGCGAAAAAGATAATGCGGTCCACAGGCGGGGCATGCAACGGGCTGCGCATGAAAGCGCCGGTTTGCAGGAGCGCTGTATTCCGCAGCGCAGTGCTCATCGAGGGGCCACTCAACCATCGTGGTATTGGGGCGGTCGTAAGGCAGACTGCGAATGACACTGTAGCGAGGACCGCAGTTCGTGCAGTTAATATAGGGATAGTGAAAGCGGCGATCTTGGGCATCGAAAAGCTCTTGCAGGCAATTCTCGCAGACCGGCAGGTCCGGCGAGATGCGAACGGTGGGCCGCCGTTCGCCAATGCTTTCCCGAATGCTGAACTCGGTGAAACCGGCCGCTATACTGGGTTCAGCGCGCACTTCCGACACCTCGGCTGCCCGCGGCGGGTGAGTTTTTATCTCTTCGAGAAACATTTGGAGTTGTGCCTCATCTCCTTCGAGATGGATCTCCACTCCTTCTTCCGCGTTTAATACCCATCCTTTCAACCCATTCGCACACGCAAGTCTGTAAACGAAAGGGCGAAAGCCAACGCCCTGTACAACGCCGCGTACCTTGATGGAATAAGCGTTGGGCATGGATTCTATTTCGAGTTCACCACGCAACCTCTACCCTGCCAACCGACCTGAATCACTGTGCCGTCTTCGACGAGCAATGGCACGGTATAGGGCGCTTGTGCAAGCCGGCGCATGCGATCGCGCGCTTGGCCATCGGCTTCGACGTCGTACTCCGTGAAGTCAGTGCCCTTCCACTCGAGCCATTCGCGCATTTCGCTGGTGTAAGGGCAGCTTGCCGTTCCGTAGAGCTCCAAGTTAGGCATCGCCGAAGCCCTCCAGCGCCTCGCGAAGGAGATGGTAAATCGACGCTTGGACTTCCTGGATGCGGGGGATGTAGTCTGATCGAACAATCAATGGAAAATCCGCCAGATCGCGGCGCAAGACTTCGCCTCCGTCATAACCTAGCAATGCCACGGTCAACAGATCTCTCTTTAGCGCTTCTTCGAGCGCCATGACGATGTTTCTCGAGCCGCCGCTGGTGGATATTGCGATAATTACGTCGTTTGGCCGCGCCTGCGCAATGAGCTGACGCTGGAAAATCAATTCGGTGCCGACGTCGTTGGCGATCGCGGAGAGGTTCGCAGGCTCCATGGAAAGGGAAACGGCGGGAATGGGTTCGTATCCCGCTGGCGGCATGAAGCAATCAATAGCAAAGTCATTTGCATCCGTGGCTGATCCACCATTGCCAAAGAGAATGAGCTTGCCACCTCGGTCAATGCGTTCGTGAATCGCGATGGCGGCATTGCCGATTTTTTCTGACTCTTCCATCGCAACCCGAGCGCGCAAAAGAGCGTCGTCGCGCACTTTCATCAGGATGGAGGCAGCCGCTTCCGCGACGACATCAATCGTTTCCTGCTTCGCTTTGCCGAGGAATGGATAGAGAAAACCGGCTTCGCCGACGTCATGACCAAGTTCGCGGTGTTCGAAGAAAACGTGCACGGTCTCCCAGAGCGTGTGATAAAGAATCTCGACTAATTCCTGGTGGATAAACGCATCCGGCGTTCGAGTGTTGCAGAAATAGGAGCCTTCGGCACCGGGCAAAGCAAATGTCATCGCTTGACGCTGGCGCGCTGCATCCAGCGCGGCCCAGACTTCGGGGTCACCCTCGGGCGGACCGAAGCCCATCACGATGTCATCGGCTTGAACGAGCGTTTTCAACCACGGCTCGAAGGCGAGAGAAAGATCGAGCGCGGGAAGCGCGCGCTTTCCAACGATGACGGGATGGACGAATTCCACGGAGACGTGCTGGGCGTCTGTTGCGTAAGGCCCGCGGCCAAATGCGAGGAGTCGGCCACCGCGAAGGAATCGCTCGGACATTTCGCGGCAAGCTTCCGCTAGTCGTCCAGCTTCCACGGTGAAAAATGACTCGAGCACTCGATTGCGCGCAAGCAATCGCTGTTCGATTTGTGCCGCCAGCGCGATTCCCGTAGGCATCATATTTCCTAACAAATCCGTGGTAGAGGGTCGCCCACTAGCATGTCAACCAGGCGGCTTCCGCCGTACAGAGTCGTCACTAAAACCGCGCTTGCCGGTTGTTCGCGAACTTCGCCGATTATTATCGCCTCTTCTCCCCCAGGCGTCGCGCGCAAAGCCTGCAGGGCGGATTCTGCATGCTCGGAAGATACGATGGCGAGAAACTGTCCTTCATTCGCAATGTGCAGAGGATCGAGGCCGAGAAGTTCGCAAGCACCGCGCACGGAATCGCGGACAGGAATTTTTTCTTCGAAGAGAACAATGCCGTGGCCGCAGTCCCGCGCCAATTCGTTGAGGGAAGTGGCGACACCGCCGCGCGTGGGATCGCGCATCCAGCGGACGCCTGGGCCAGCGACGCTTACCAGCCCTTGAACGAGCGGAAGAACGGAGCGCGTGTCCGAGCGTAACTCGGCTTCCAAATCAAGATCGCCACGGGCCAGCAATATCGTGATGCCATGATCTCCAATAGCACCGGATAGCAGCACCTTGTCGGATGGACGGACAGATTGCGGAGAAATTTCAACTCCTGAAAGCAGACGTCCAATTCCGGTCGTTGTGATGTACATCTGGTCGGCCTGGCCGTGGTCCACTACCTTTGTATCGCCGCCCGCGATGACCACGCCCGCCTTTTCCGCAGCTTGGCCCATGGCGCGAACTTCCGCTTCCAAAATTTCCGTCGGGAGTCCGGCTTCCAAAATGTAGGTGACGACGATTGCTTCGGCTCTCGCGCCGGACACCGCGAGATCATTCACGGTGCCGTTGATGGCCAGCTCGCCGATGGAACCACCGGGAAATCGCAAAGGCTTGACCACAAAGCTGTCCGTGGTCATGGCGATTCGTGTTCCGTTTATTTGGATATGCGCGGCATCTCCCAAGGGACTCTGGGAAGAGCCGTAAAGAAGAGGAGCAAACAACCCTTCGACGAGTCTGCGGCTTGCCTTGCCGCCAGCACCATGCGCCATTTCGATCTGCGATTCGCGGAACCTGATCTTGGTTGCAGGGGTGGCCATGAATCTCCCATTCGCTCAACTCGCTGCGGCCCTGGCGATGGTAACAGGTTTACGATGCTCGTAATTGTAGTACGCCGCACAAGAACCCTCGGAGGAAACCATCAGCGCTCCGACTGGCTGCTCTGGCGTGCACTCGCGTCCGAAGAGCTTGCACTGCGCCGGCTTGAGCACGCCTTTCAACACTTCGCCGCACTGCGCCGCTTTGGGGTCGGTTACCCGCACGCCAGGAACAGAAAATCGCTGCTCGGAATCGCACTCCGCAAAGCTCGCGCGAATCTTCAGAGCGGATTGCGAGATGAATCCCAGCCCGCGCCATTCGAAATATGGGCGTAGCTCAAACACTTCCGCCATGGCGCGAAGCGCCGCCCGATTCCCTTCCCAAGGGACGACGCGCTTGTACTGATTCTCGACCTTTGCTTCGCCCTTTCGAAGCTGGCGGAGAAGCATCACGATGGATTGAAGAATGTCGAGCGGTTCGAAACCGGACACAACCACCGGCTTGCCTTCGTCCTTCGCAATCCACTCGTACGGCCGGCAACCGATGACCGTGGAAACGTGTCCCGGACCGACAAACCCATCGAGACGCATATCCGGTGAATCCAGAATCGCGCGGATCGCCGGAATGATGGTGACGTGATTGCAAAATACGGAGAAATTGTGCAGCCCTTCTGCCTTGGCGCGAATGAGCGTGAGCGCGGTGGAGGGCGCTGTCGTCTCAAAGCCTATGGCGAAAAACATGACGTGCTTCTCGGGATTGTTGCGAGCCAGTTTGAGCGCATCGGCCGGGGAGTAGACGATTCGAACGTCCATGCCGCGCGCTTTGTATTCGAGCGGGCTTCCATGGGTTCCCGGAACACGCATCATGTCGCCAAACGCGGCAAAGATGAAATCCGGTTGCGCCGCCAGCGACAAGCCGTCGTCGATTCGGCCCATAGGAAGAACACAAACTGGGCAGCCCGGCCCATGGATCAACTCAACGTTTGCAGGGAGCAGGTCCTTAAGGCCAAAGCGATAGATGGCGTGCGTGTGTCCGCCGCACACTTCCATGATCCGGTAGTGCCGGTTCGGATCGGCAAGCCGCCGAATCTCCTCGCCTGCTTTGGCGATGAGTTCAGGCACCCGAAACTCATCCACAAACTTCATTGCTTCCACCTCTGGGCCGGTTTATCCAGCTCTTCGTTCTCCAATCCATAGCCGCGCACTTCCTGCATCGCGGCTTCAGCCTCACCAAGCATCGTGAGTGTCTGCAGTTGATCGACAGCGTCGGCTTCGCTGATCTTGCTCATCGCAAAGCCCACGTGGATCAGCACCCAATCCCCCGGAACAGGGGGTTCATCCTGCAAGAGTCCCAGATCCACTTTGCGGCGCACACCAACCACGTCAACCACGGCTAGATGCGCGTTTTGCAGATCCATCTCAACGATCTTTCCCGGTATCGCTAGGCACACTCTACAGCTCCCTTCGCCAAAGTCCCGTGGCAATTATCCACTCGCGCCCAATTCTTCCTGCATTCGAGCCACGAGTTCAAAATTGAATTTGACCTCGTCCTTCAATCGCAATGCTCCTCCCGCAAACGATACCGGCTTGATTCCGTAGTCCGATTGACGCAGCGGGAATTCGCCGGAGATGCGCAACATGGCACCCATGCGCGAGACGCGAGCGTCAAAGGAATGGCTTTGCGTAACGCCGTGAAACGAGAGTTCACCGGCTACACGGGCAACGAGCAGATCTTCGCTCAGTTTCTGGACCTTTATTTCTTTGCTCTCATACACGGCCGTCGGGAATCGCTCTACCGCCAGAACTTCCCCATACATCACCTGTTCGAGTTTCTTGCGATCATCGCTCTTCATCTCGTCCAGAACGTCCATCGTGTTGGTTCGCACGGTCACGCGAACGAGCGCCTTTTCGAACGTATCTGGGACAAGCTGAATCTCCCCTTCGTAGTCGCGTATCCCAATCTTGGGGTTATGGCCAAACGAGGAAAGCAGCCCGGTCGCAAAGGCCTGCACCGTCAACCGGCTCGCAGTTGCGTCGATCACAAATCTCACGGGCGCAAGTCCTTTTTGTGTTCCTGTGTGCATGACCCCATTCCTGGCTTCTCAGTCTTGGCGGCGGCCTACAATGAAATAAGCGCACTTCAATTCGTCTCTGAGCTTCAGAGTGCCCCCTGCTACCGAGGCAATTTTCAGCCCGTAGTCGGAGTGCATCAGTGCGAAGGACCCCTGTGCCTCAGCGTATCTTGACTGGCCACGATCTGTGCATCCAAGCTCCTGCCTCGAGTAATGCCGTGAAGCGTCAGATCACCGTCAATCCGATATACGTTTTCGCCAGTCTTAGCCATACTCACGCGCGAACTCCTGTATTCAATCCGCGGATATTTAGTTTTCTCCAACCCCTCATTAAACATGACACGCGCGATCTCGCGGCGGTCAACCTTGCTCACTTCGTCCATGATCTCGAGCGCTCCCACGTTTAACTGCACTCTTGAAGCCAGCTCAATCCGCGCAGGATTTGGCCCAGGCGTTTACAGCACTGCCGCGCCCTTACATGGAACGCAGACGAAAATAACGCTCCAGGTCAGGTAGAGCGGCCGCGGCGATATTGCCCAAACCGGCCTGCCCGAGATAACGCCGCACCGTCGGATTGGAGAGAACCAGTCCGGCGCCAAAGATGACGAGCGCCACGCCTCCGAGCATGTAAAGAGTTTCTTTGTCGGTTCCGTTTGATTCTTCTGTCCGATTCATTATTTCAACCGCCATGGTTTTCTCCTTTGCGCGATGGGAATCCGGTTCATTTCTTTGCGGGCCATTCTCCCGCAAGAATTCGCGTCACGAGCGAATCGATGAGTTTTACAGCCTCATCTACAGCTGCTGACACGGGCTCGCTCAGCCCCATCTGCCCTTCGTCGGGGCCGAGTGTCGCGGGCACGCAGCCAACCACAAGGACTCGCTTCAACTCTCCGCCCATGCTTGTCGCCATCCGCAACACATTAATCGGATTCATCGCATGGGGCTCAATAAATCCTCGCGACGCTCCGGCGGAATTTAAATCCCGCAAGTCCGGCTCGACGACGAAGAGAGTGCCTGGCCGACCTTCGCCGGGATAAGCATCCACGAGAATGGTTGTCTCGTAGCCCTCCATCAAGGCATACGCAAGGTCGAACCCTCGAATTCCAAAATCTGCCACTCGGACGCCTGACGGAAACAATCGGTTTGCCATCCGACTCGCAACTTCCACGCCAAAACCGTCGTCTCCAAGGAAAATGTTGCCAATTCCCACGATGAGGATGCTCTTCGTTTCCGCAGTCCGCGTCTTTTCACCTGGGGCAACAGGTTCCACTTCTCCCGGTGCGAAGAAAAAACGATGGCCAGGTTGCCGCATCAAGCCGATATCCCTGCCGGGATCGTCTTCAACCACCACACAAACGTGCAGCTTCCCTTCGTAGTCTTGCTCAATCGATTCGACGGCTGCGATTTTTCCCTCAAGTGCGAGGTCGAAAACATCGCCGCCGGCGCGCGGGCGCAGCCTTACGCGATCCCCTCGGCGGACTTGAGCACCCTGAATCTCAATCGACTCGACGGGAGTCTTATCTTCCAAGAGCTGCCATTCCCATTCGTTCACGGTGTTTCTCCCTTTACGCGGCGCAGCCCGCGCAACGCTCCGTGAAGTTTCAACAATTGCTCTTCCGGCAAAGTTTCTGTCCGCTCGAGAATCTGCCGTGCGCGCTCATCGGACTGACGCATTTCCCGCTTCTCTTCCTCTGTCATGGTCATGATGCGGAGCGACAATATTTCGTCAATTTCCGCTCCGTCGAACAGATCACCAGGGCTTTCCGGCGCAATCTGCGGATAGTCGTACAAAATAATCGGCGAGGAGAGCAGTATGTCTCTTTGGCCATCTTCCCCGACAAGGACCGGCCACGTTCCCACGTTTTGGCATGCCAGGGCGAACTCGCGGTATGCCTCCGGTGGATCGACCAGAGAAACAAATTCCCCGTCGCGCGCTTCCAGAATCGTGTGAGCCGAAACAAGTGATCGAGCAAGTGCTTCGTCACGGCTGACTGCACACGAACCATCGAACCGCGATATGTTCAAAATACGCGTCGTAAGTTTGAACACGCCTTCCTTTACCCGTTGGGCTGCGAGTTCGATCATTCCCGCAACGCTGGCTTTGTCGCGCAGAACAGCTCCAACAATCAATCCACCTTCATCCTTAACCGCTTCTCTCTCTTGCTTGGCCGATAGCCGGAAGGGCCATTGCATCGGCTGGGCTTCAAGAGCAGAAAGGTTTAACTCTGTCACTTCGATCACTTCTTCAACAGCCTCTTGCCACGCATGGAAGGTTTGGCCGTTGACTTCCAATCTTTCGACCTTTTCCATGGCTGGTTCTGTTACTGAGTCCGCTTCGCACGAAGGCGTCGTCAGTTTTCCGACGGAACGCGTCACCAATCGCAAGAATCTGACCCGAACCACGCATTGAGTTTCTGGATTTCCAAGCACCAGGCACTGTGTTTGCATGGTCCACGCATCCGAGCCGCCTTGCGCCTCGCAGTAGGAACGCGGATAGACGACACCAAAGTTGAATCTCTGCCGGTTCTTCACGGCCGAAGGCCGGTACGGGTAGAGCATGTACCCTTCGTAGAGCACAGCCTTCACAATCCCATCTATAAGTGCGGCGTTCATGACCGCACCGTTTCCGAAAGAGCGCTCAAGGCCCTCTCCAGCGCCTCTTCCCAAGTAGGAATTCCCTCGCGCACCTTGAACTGATAGAGCTTCTCAAACGTGTCTCTTTGCAAGGCCAGCCAGGTGGAATTCGGGTAGTACACGTCCATCAGGCCCTTCCACACCTTTACTGGCAACCGATACTTCGCCTCTTTGTCCCAGGAAATGGGAGCAACTTGGAGCGTTTCATTCTCGCCCTGGTAGAAGACGGTTCCACTGAACTGGAAGCATAGGGGCAAATCTCCGCTCGCTAGACCATGAAAATATTTTGTCGCAGCGACGTTGAAATCAAACGAGCACGGCACCACGATATCCGCAAGCGCGCTGCCGGTGAAGCGCGGCACCACCACGCTCGCGTGAGTCCACAGCATGCTTCGCAACGTCTGACCCCATCGATCCGGTTCGCCAAAAAGGTCAAGCAGCCGCGCTTGTTCGTTCGCATCGTACTTCCGGCGAGTCGCTTCAATCTGGATTTGGGCACGCAGGGCAACCGTGTGAATGGTCTCTTCGCTTGGGTGATTCGCGATTCGTAGCTTGAACGCCAGTAACGGCGCGGCGGCGTACTGGACCACTTCGGCGCCTTCGATCGCAAGCCGTAGGTCAGGCATGCACGCCCTCGCGACCGAAACCAGCTCGCTCCTTGAGCGCGGCAAAAAAAGCGCCAATCTCCCGCCAGACTTCCGTGCCCCCGGAAAGCCCGCGCCAGTGCGTACGAATCAAGCCGACCAGCTTGTAGCATTCGTCGATGGGAACCAGATAATACTCCGCTGGCACAGAGCCTCTGGCGTGCCCGACCCGGTTAACGAGCAACGCGGTTACATCTGTCTCCATCCCGCTCAGGACGGGATTGGCCTGCTCGATATCTCCCCATGTCTCCAGCGAAAGCAAAGATTCAGTCGGTCCCGCGGGACTTGGATATAGAGCGATCACTTTTCCGTGCGGTGTGCTCTTAAAAAAAAAGGCCATCTCGATGGGAACCATCAATCCGTCCCACTGGCCGTCCGTCAACTGAAAGTCCTGCAGGAACAACACCTGCCGTGGAACCCGCTTGTATTTTGTGCCGGCCTGCCCCTCGAACAAAATGGCGCACGCGCCGCAGGCGCAGATCAACTTGCGATTTGCCGGCTCGACCAAGTGCTCATGTTCAAAAGCGAGCTCGCGGCTGCACATTTCGCAACGCTCCACCGCCGTCCGCTTGCGGGCAAACTGGCGAAGGGCCGCAAACGCGCTTTCCTGCAATGGTGGGGGCACGGGAGCCATGTCAGTCACCGCTCCGCAGAGTTCGTCCAACTGACAAAATGGCCATGGCCTGGCCACTCTCGAGTTGCGCCACGGACACAAATCCAGATCGCGTCAGCCCCACACCCGTCTCTTCCACGACAATCGATGTGGCGTCCGGCGCGGCGTCTTGTACGGTTGCTTCGAGAGTGGATTTCAGCGTGGCCGCCGTGGAGCCACATCCGTTGGACTTGATCTGAAGCCGCAGCGTAACCACCCCATCCTCGTTGATCGAGACCAACTCCGCGCTCGCAGCGTGAGATTCAAGGTAGCCCCGCGATTTCTCCAGCGCGCGGTTCACGCGAGTACGCAAATCCTCCGGATGCAGACCGTAGAGTAGAAGCAGGCTGCTGACGAGGTCATCGCGTCCGCATTTGCGGATAATCGTCTCTCCCGCTTGGCCGGCTTCGGAAGCAAGCTCCAAGATTCGTTCGAGCGCGGCTCCATGCAATGCCATCAGCGATTCGAGAAGCTCCTTCGCCATGGCGCGGGAATTCGGATCGGCGGCCGACTCGAGTTGTTCGACCGTTTCCCCGATTCGCTGCATTCGTTTCTGAAGTTCTTTATCCTGCGCCATAGTCTCCTTCAAAGACGAATCGAAGCGGGTGTCTGCAATCGATGTGGCAAACTTTTTTCACCGCGCCCAAGCCCACCCATCTTATGCAGGACCACCCGCTTCTTCTTGGCGACCAGGAAGGTCAAGCGTGTTGGCCAAACATAGGCGAGTGATGCGTTTCAAGAACCTTTCCGTTCCCTAAGTACATGTGCACGCCGCACGGCAAGCAGGGATCGAAACTCCGCACCGCTCGCATGATGTCTATGCCTTTGAACTTGTCGGGACCATTCTCCTCGAAGATTGGCGTGTTTTGCACGGCATCCTCGTACGGCCCCGGCGTTCCGTAAATGTCGCGCGGATTCGCATTCCAAGGTGTCGGCGGATAGGGATGGTAATTCGCGATCTTGCCATCGCGAATGACCACGTGATGCGACAACACGCCGCGCACCGCTTCGTGGAAACCGCACCCGATGGCGTCCTGCGGCACAGTGAACTCCGACCATGTCTTGGTTCTTCCCGCGTGCAATTCCGAAAGCGCCTGCTCGACAAAGTACAGAGCAGCTGACGCCGCGTACACTTGGAAATAGGTCCGGGCGCGGTCGCGTTCGATGGCGTTGCTCCACTTCGGAATTTTCCATTCGAACTCGACCTCGGGCAAAGACGTCGTCTTCGGCAAATACATCTTTACGCTCCGGCCCGTCGACTTGATGTAACCAATATCCACAAGACCGGCCAATGCCGTCGCCCAGAGCCGTGCGATCGGTCCGCCTCCCGTGTCTAGCGCCAAATGATCGCCAGTCCTCTTATCGAGCCACCGTGGCGACATGACCCAAGTGTACTTCCCGCCGAAGTCACGCTTCTGCGGTCTTGGGATCGTCGTCTGATTCCACGGATGGTTCTGATCCACGGGATTTCCCAGCGGATCCTTCTGCACGAACTTCTCGCCGTTCTCCCACCCCTCGTAGTAGGAGCTTCCGAGCAGGATGCGGATATTCAGGTTGATGTCGACGAGGTCCGTCGTCACCAATTTGTCGTCCACGACCACTCCGGGCGTGACATACATCCCGCGGCCCCAATCGGTCATCTTTTTATAGGAGTAATCGCAAACCGCTGGATTGTTGAACGATCCCCAGCATCCCAGAAGCACTCGCCGCCGGCCTACTTCCTCATAACCCGGGAGCGCCTCATAGAAGAAGTCAAACAGGTCGTCATGCAGCGGCACCACTTTCTTCATGAACTCCACATACTTCATCAACCGCACAAGATAGTCTGTGAAGAGCTGAATCGTCGGAACGGTTCCCACTCCGCCCGGGTACAGCGTGGACGGATGCACATGCCGCCCTTCCATCAGGCAGAACATCTCTCGCGTCATCCGGCTCATTTGCAGCGCTTCGCGGTAGAACGTTCCCACAAATGGATTGAGCGCCTTCATGATGTCCGCAATCGTGCGGAAGCCATGAAGATTCGAATGCGGCGCAGCCGTTTTCTCGGCTTTGGCGTAGACAGAAGGATTTGTCTCCTTCACCATCTGCTCGCAGAAGTCCACGCCGACCAGATTGTCCTGAAAGATGTTGTGATCGAACATGTACTCGGCCGCTTCACCGAGATTGACGATCCACTCCGCCAGCGCCGGCGGCCGCACGCCAAACGCCATGTTCTGCGCATAGGTGGCGCATGTCGCGTGGTTGTCGCCGCAGATCCCGCAAATTCGGCTGGTTATGAAATGCGCATCTCGTGGGTCCTTGCCCTTCATAAAGATGCTGTACCCACGGAAGATCGACGACGTGCTGTGGCACTCGGCGACCTGCCGGTTTTCGAAGTCGATCTTCGTGAATATTCCCAGACTGCCAACGATTCGCGTAATCGGATCCCAGTTCATCTCCACCAGTTTTCTCGAACCGGTTGGCGTCCCTTTCGCCGCAGAAGTGATGGTGCTCATGTTTTCCGCTCCTTTGTCTCTTAGTACGCCCCGGGTCTATAACCAGTGGTTAGTTCCGCTCGAGAGTGCCGCCACTTCGGTTCCTTGTTCACCGTGTCGTTGGTAAATGCACGCAAAGCTCGAATGGCTTTGCCGTAAATGCTGATGCTGGCGGCTGAGACTTTCGCTCCCGGCGGCTCATCCATGAACGGCATGAACTTGTCCGGGAATCCCGGCATGGTGCAACCGATGCAGATGCCTCCGACGTTTGGGCACCCGCCAATGCCCGCCATCCAGCCGCGCTTTGGCACATTGCAATTCACAACCGGTCCCCAGCAGCCCAGTTTCACGATGCACTTCGGCGATCCGTAAACTTCCGCGAAATCACCCTGCTCGTAATAGCCGGCGCGGTCACAGCCATCATGAACCGTCTTTCCGAAGAGCCACATCGGCCTCAACTGCTCGTCGAGGGGAATCATCGGCGCTAAACCGGACACTTGATAGAGGAGATAGAGCACCGTCTCCATGAAGTTGTCCGGCTGCACTGGACAACCCGGAACGTTCACGATGGGCAAGCCAGCCTTGGACTTCCAATCCCAGCCTAAGTAGTCGGCTAGTCCCATTGCTCCCGTGGGGTTGCCCTGCATGGCATGGATTCCGCCGTAGGTCGCGCACGTACCGCAGGCCACTACAGCCAGCGCTTTGGGCGCCAGCCGATCGATCCATTCATTCGTGGTGATGGGCTGTCCGGTTTTCGAATCGGTTCCGAGTGCAGCCCAGTAGCCTTCCTTTTTGATTTTCTCGTTGGGAATCGATCCTTCCACGACCAAAACGAACGGTTCCAGCTTCCCCTGTTCGGCCTGGTACCAATACTTTAGAAAATCATCCCCGTTTTCATACGCAAGCACGGGGTTGTGCAGATGCACTCGCGGCAATCCCGGGATCGCTCCCAGCAAGACGTCCTCGATGCTCGGTTGGGTCGCCGCCGTTATAGAGACGGAATCTCCGTCACAGCCAAGCCCCGCTGTAATCCACAGAATATGTACATCGGGGACCGGAGACGGCTTTTGTGTTTTTCGGCCGTAAGGAACTGCTTCGGGTGTCATTCTAGTCTCTCCTCTCGGGCTCTTGCGCATCCCAGCAGAGACAACTCTGCGCGTGCGCAGTCCCGAAACTCGTCCTTGCGCACGAAGCACAGGGGCAGATCAAACGCTTGTAGAGGGAAGCAGTTGACCCCGTTCGGGACAGACTACTATCCAAAATTTCGATTGTGAGAATTACAACGATGGAAGGACTTCTACAATCAGGCCCACGCGGTATTTGTCATCGGGGATGGTCGTATGCGGCTATAGGGGATTCCCCGGTTTATATCTGGACAAGGAACTAGGCTAATACCCCCCATTCAGATTCACAGTCCACTCAATCGCATGCTGCACAAGTTCCCGCGCATTCCTCAGTGCCAGTTTCTCCTTGATGTGTGCCTGGTAGGACTCGATCGTCTTCACGCTCAGGTGAAGGTCGTCCGCAATTTGCCGTGTTCCGTGGCCCTCGCCGATCAAACGAAACACTTCCAGTTCCCGGTCCGTGAGACTCACAAGCGGAGACATCTTGGTCGGCGAAACTCCTCGCACGTACTGTTGCAACATGGTGTTGGTAAGCCGATCGCTGAGATAAACTTCGCCTTGCAGAATTCTTCGAATCGCCACCAACACTTTCTCGGTTGCCTCTTGCTTCATGATGTAGCCGTTTGCACCTGCGCGCATGGCGCGCTCCGCATAAATCGACTCATCGTGCATGGAGAGAATAAGCACCGGCAGGCTCGCGGTTTTCATTCGGATTTCCTTGAGAACGTCCAATCCATCCGGCCCGCTCAGAGAAATGTCCAATACAACAAGGTCCGGCCGGAGTGTCTCGATGGCGTGGAAGGCCGAATGCGCTCCGTCTGCTTCCCCGCACACCGAAAGATCACCTTCGCGGTCAATGAGCAGAGCGAGTCCTTGACGGACGATGGGGTGATCGTCAATCAGCAGCACTCTGCATTTCTTTGTCTGAACACTCACCTGTGGTTTAGCTATCATCGGAACTCTCCCCTATGCGATACCCCGAATAGGAAACATGCACGTCACCGTTATTCCTCGCTCTTGGTTCGGCTGAACTTTCAGCGAACCGCCCACCATATCAGCCCGATAGTTCATGATGCTTAGGCCGACTCCCGGCGGATGGGCGGGCTTCTTGGGGAATCCCTCTCCGTCGTCTTGAATTGTAAGCGTACCGGCCCCGTTCTTGCCCGACAGCCCAATGACAATATTTCTGGATTTCCCGTGGCGTATCGCGTTGTTCACCGCTTCTTGAGCTATTCGATAAAGATGCGTCGCTAGGTTCGCGTCGTGAATGGGAAGCGGCTTTTCGCACTGGAAACTGCAACCGATGTGAAACAGCCCTTCCACTTCGCTCGCCCATTTTTTCAGGGCGGACATGAATCCTAGCGGCTCTGCCGCCACCGGGTGGAGGCCCCGCGCAAGTTCACGCGTGTGGTCGATCGCCTGATTCATCATTTTCACGATCTTGGCCGCTTCAACCGCCTCGGGCAATGTCTTGTCCGAAAGCTTCTCCTCGAGAACTTTACACATGAAGGCAATGCCCGTCAGATGCTGCCCGAGGCCGTCATGCAAATCTTGTGCGATGCGCCTTTGTTCTCTCGCGCTGATTTCCAGAATCGCTTCCTCAAGACCTTTTCGTTCCGTAATGTCGAATCCCACGCCGTGGATGAACCATGGTCGTCCATCCTCCCGTCGAATCATCTTTGCTTCGCACTGAAACCAAAGCACTTTTCCATCCCGCGCAATGACCCGATACGCCGATCGCAATGGCTTGCCAGAGAGGAACATCTCAGCAGCTTCCTCGCTCCACCGCATCTTGTCATCGGGATGAATTTGTTGATACCACCGCACAGGGTCTTCCAACCACTCGCTCTGGGAAAAACCTAGCGCCGTCTCAATCTGCGGGCTTACGTAGGCTTCGCCGATTCCTTTGTCCAGGTAGGCCATGAATATCACAGCGGGGATCTGCTCAACAAGCGCACGGTATTTCGCTTCCATGTCTAAGAGAGGCGCTTCGGGATTCAGTTTTGACTCTGCTGTTTCCGCGAGGTCTAGACTCTTGCCAGAAATCAGCGACTGTTGTTGCAGAAAAACATCGGCGAGTTCCTGAAGCGCTCTTTCCGCGTCCGAGAGATTGCCGGAGAGCCCCTCCGCGGGGATCGGTTTCGCGCGGTCGCTGCTCCCATTTGTTCGCGTTAGATATTCCAGCGCCATATGTCGCCTCTTGCGTTACGCGAGCCTTGCCCAGAGAAGTAGATTCAGCTGTTTGCGGCTCGCGTTGCCCCGCCCAATGCATTCAGTCTTTCGCACGACTCCTCCAAAGTGGTTCCTTGTTCAAGGAGGCCTGCGTGAATCGGCGTAACGCGTGAATCGCTCGGCCGTAGGTCATGACCGCTGCCGAAGAAAGCAATGAACCCGGCGGCTGGTTCATAAACGGCATGAACTTGTCCGGAAAGCCCGGCATGGTGCATCCGATGCAAATGCCGCCGACGTTCGGGCATCCCCCGATTCCTCCCATCCATCCGCGCTTTCCTACGTTGCACTGCACCACCGGCCCCCAGCATCCAAGTTTCACGATGCACGTCGGCGAGCCGTATTCTTCCGCGAACTGCGCCTGCTCGTAATATCCGCCGCGATCGCATCCCTCGTGCACCGTGGCTCCAAACAGCCAGGTCGGACGCAACGCATCGTCCAGCGGAATCATCGGAGCTCGCCCCGCCGCCATGTGAAGCAAATACAGAAGGACTTCCATAAAATTGTCCGGCTGTACGGGGCAACCAGGAACGCAAACGATCGGAATGCCTGCTTCGGACTTCCAATCCCATCCAAGATAGTCCGCCAACCCCATGCAGCCAGTTGGATTTCCTTCCATTGCGTGAATGCCCCCGTACGTCGCGCACGTGCCTGCCGCGATAACGGCCCAGGCTTTCGGCGCGAGCCGATCGATCCAGTCGCACGTCAAGATGGGCTGTCCGGAAGTTTGATCGGTTCCAAACGTCGCCCAATATCCTTCGCTCTTGTTCTTTTCGTTCGGGATCGATCCTTCCATGACCAGAACGAAGGGAGCCAGCTTGCCCTCAGCCGCCTGGTGGAAATGCCTCATGAACTCTTCGCCGTTGTCAAAGGTAAGAAAAGGATTGTGCAGGTACACCTTTGGAATCCAGGGCATTGCGCCAAGCAGGATGTCTTCGATACTCGGCTGGGTAGCGGCGGTCATCGCTATAGTGTCTCCGTCGCAACCGAGACCAGCGGTGATCCAGAGTATGTGAATTTCCTTTATAGGGACCGGCGTTGAACCGGACACCAGGCGCTGTTCGGGCGAACACGGCATTCGATTCCCTCTCTGGAATTCGAATTTGCCTATTCTATGATTCGTAACTCTACAAAGTGCCTCTAGAGCGGGGCGCTTCGTCAAGATTGTATCGAATCAAGCGTTGTGTGTCTGGTTTTCTTCTCTCTCGCTCGGGGCCGCCAAGTTTGGTAGTGACACCAAACGGATTCTTTGTCCGTTGATCAAGTCGTTGGATAAGCTGTTAGACAAGTTGGGCAAGTTCCCCGTGTTGCAGAACACCACTCAATTGCAGTGTAAGCTTATAAGAGAACGGGGAATAGCGTGGTCGGTGCGATTGGATTTGAACCGCCGACCTCCTGGCCCGAGACCAGGCGGTCAGCGGCCATAAGTCTGTCTGTAAATTATTGGTTCTAAAAGAAATGGTCGGGGCGAAAGGATTTGAACCTTCGACCTCCTGGTCCCGAACCAGTGGACAAAATCACATAAGTCGCTGTCCTGGCGTCACTTATTGGTTTTCGGGCCGCTCTCTGATGGACAAGTCGGGACAAGCCTGAATCCGTCGCGCGTTCAGCAGAAGGAGGTCCGGGCAGTAGAAGTCGCTTGAACTTGGTTGTAGGTAGACTTACAGTGCCGAACATCGAGAGTCGCAGAATTTCGGAGCCGTTTTTCCTTTTCTGGTGGCCATACTGAGAAACGTTTGTCTCTCCTGTCTCTTCGAACTAGCGGATGTAGGTGGCCTTTGGCAGATCATCATGGTCAAACGCGGAAGTCATTCGTTCCCGGTCCGTCTTCCCGATTCCCAGCTCGCCGGCGTCTTCGTCCCAACGCTCGACCACCTTCCCCACTTGGCCGACAATCGCCCGCGCGCGCTTCGCGGATAACTTGAAATAGTCAGCTACCTCGAATGCCAGTTCGAGCGACGCCGTTCCGTCGTCCAAAGTGATGTTGGTCGAAAGCACGCGAGGCTTGGTTTCCACCGGGACCGGGTTTAGATCGTACGCTGGGGCCAGCCTCCAACCTTCGCTTCCCGCATACAGGAATCCAAGGTTCCGCAGGTGATCGTCCGTATTAGAAATCAAGATGTAGAAGACGATGCGCCGCCACAGTTCTTCCAAATCCGCTTCAATCCCGGCACCGTGTTGCCGAATGGCGTCAACTACCTCCAGATAACTGTGTGTCTCGTTGTCCTTCGCGCCCAGCATGCTCATCGCCGAGAGAAACGGGATTCGCCGTTTGTTTAATCGATCGAATCGTTCCAATATCAGCACGGACTTTCGGGAAAATTTTTCCACGCTCCAGAAAGGAACCTTGATCCCCGCTTTCCGTGCCAGACGCAGGGCCAGGGCCTCCCATAGCACGACATTCGTCTCATCCGTTTTATGGGGAAATTTTGCAATCAATAGATCGCCGTTCTTGCTCCGAACTGAAGCCTTCGGTCGCGCCCCTCCGAGTGAAGATCCCGGAGCGAGGAGCAAGCGAATGTCCTCCTCGGTTTCTGCATCACCTTCAAAATGTTCCGCTGCCACTAGCAGCCGGGGTAACTTTACCATCGGCGGAATCCGGTCGGCGGCACCGGGCCGGAGGAATGGTCCGCCCGGCTCGTTCGAAAATCGCAGCGCGCCCTGCCGGGCTTCATCGTCAACCATCAACAGATAGTCGATCTCTCGGAGCGTGCGGGCCGTGCGCTTCTCTCGTTTAGCCGCGCGGCGTTCGGCGCGCCCCATCAACATGCGCCCCCAGCGATCCGGAGCCGAGTCGCCGATCGCTCCAAACAGTGCCTTCCCTTGCCCGGTATGGAATGAGCCGGGGCCAAGCGACAACGCGGGCTCGAGCGAGAAGCGGTTCGCTGCCCGAAGCCATCCTTCGTCATACTCAAAGCTCGCGCTTTCCTGGCCTTTGCGCGCGCGCGCCCACAGCCGCCCGCAAAACTGCGGCGCTCCGCCCAAACCGACATACACATAGACCAGCTCGTCCATTATGTGCGCGCTCCCGCCCTTTCTTTTTTTCTCGCCCGGACGCGTTTCGGAAGCCTTTCCTCTTCGAGGGTTAGACCTACGCGGTCAAAACGCGCGTCCGCAAGGTCCCCGAGTCGGTCCGTCATCCCGAGCACAAACAGCAAACTCGCGTACCCACCTATCGACACCCCCGCATCCCCCTTTTCGATCTTCCTAAGGGTCTTACGATTTAGAAAGCCGCGCTGTGCCACCAGAGTGGTCGACAACCGGCGGCGTAAACGTGCATCCCGGATGTCGGCGCCGAGTTTTCGCAGGGCGTTTCTCGCCGGAATCGGCAATGCATGCAGGAAACGGAGTGTTCTCATAATGTCCCTAATAGTACCCACTATTGTGGATACTGTCCACTATTGCGGTACATTGCGAATTCTTGGATTCGGCCGCTCCATCCCCTCAGCATCGAATTTCGTCTTAAGGAAATACATCTATATAGGAAACTTTTCCTTTGTAGCACGCTTCTTTTGTCTGAGTCATAGGATACTCAGTAGTAATCCATCTGATTATCATTGAAATCGTTCATTTTGAAGTACTGGAACGTAGTGTAGGTATTCGTCAGACCCAACCAAGGCGCTCAAACCGCGGCGTGACCGCAAATCCCCTTCGAAATAACAAGTAGGAACCGAGGAATGCTCTACCCATACTTTGGTAATTACTTGCTGCCGAAAATTTTGGCTCCCCACAACAGTTTCGAACTAGCAGCCCTTGGTGTAGGAGCCGAGCGGCCTGCCATTCGGGCGCAAATTCACATCCACTCCTGACCTCCAAATAACCGGATTCCTTGTGTCCGTTGGTGAAGTCGTTGGACAAGTGCTAGACAAGTTGGACAAGTTCCACGTCTTGCCGAACATCACGCAATCGCAATGTAAGTCCATGAGAGAAAAGGAAATAACGTAGTCGGAGCGATTCTATTTGAACCGCGGACCTCCTGGCCCTAGACCAGGCGGTCATCGACCGTATATGTGTCTGTAAATTATTGGTTCTGAAAGAAATGGTCGGGGCGAAAGGATTTGAACCTTCGACCTGCTGGTCCCGAACCAGTGGATAAAATCACATAAGTCGCTGTCCTGGCGTCACTTATTGGTTTTTGGACCGCTCAAAGATGGACAAGTTTTGACAAGTGCCCTTCGGCGTCTTTAATTAAACGTCTATCAAACGCATGCCGTCGACTCCAGATCGCGCCTTGGCGATATCGTGCCTTAGCCGAGCGGTGCCCCCTCGGGCGGCGGCTTCATCCTGGTCTGCCATTCGGAAACGGCGTTCGAGGAGATGAGCGCGCAAGCCGCTTTCGACGGCCCTCACACCACAGGGCTCCGTTCAAGCTTAAAAGTCCTCCGGCCAATGCTGGGCGCCGTGGTACACAGCGAGGACCACGATATCGGCTTTCTCGATGGCATATGCAACGATGAACGGCGTATTCGAAATGACCAACTCCCGGGTCCCCGGAACCCGGCCTCCTGTTCCCAACATCGGGTAGACGGCAAGTTGTTGAACGCTGGTGACGATTCGCATTGTGATCCGGGCGGCAACCTCCTCATTGTTGGATAGGGCGATGTAATCGTGAGCCTGATCCAGCTGCCGAGTCGCCTGCTCGGTCCATTCGATCATTGACGCGCGCGTCCCGTCCTCTTGAGCCTCTTTACGACCTCCTCATGGCTTAGGAGGCGGCCTTTTCGCTTCTCTTCCAGCCCCTTGCGAACCAACGCGTCCTGATAGGCGTGCAGTTCGATGTAGTTGGTGATCGCCTCGTTAATTAGATAGCTGCGCGAACGGTCCTGCGCGGCGGCCAGCGAATCAAGTGCGTCGATCTTTTCAGTGACGGCCCGGAAACTGATGGTTTTCTCATTGCTTCCCATAATGCCAGAACGATAACACATATTATTCTGTATTACAATTAGACTGGCCCACCTTCAGCACACTAAGTTGGAAAGCACTTCTCAGCGAATTTTTCGATAGTTCCTGTTCGTCAACAACGCAGCAAAAAGGGGAACGGGATCGAACCGTACCCGAAAACAGATTCAGGAGTTCGGGATATTAGCTCCTGCTCTGGCTGCGCTGGTGAAGGATTTCATCGGCAATCGCAAGAGCGGCTTTCTATTTGAGACCGTCAACGGCCTGCCTCTGTCCCCGCGCAATGTAACGCGGGACAGCCTGCATCCCATCCTGAAAGAGATGGGCCGCGAGTCGGCAGGGTTTCATCCGTTCCGCCGATTCCGCCAGTCCATCCTTCAAAGGAGCGAGGCGCGCACTTTGCTCATTGACTATTGGATGGGACACGCCAACGGAGAAATGTCAGGGCGTTACGGCAAGCAGTTGCTCGAAAACGTTATGTGGCGGCAAGAGTGTGCGGCAAGGGTAGGTCTCGGCTTCACACTTTCTATTCCGAAAGAGCAACCACACATCGTTGGACAAGTTGTTGGACAAGTTGGACAAGTTTTAAGTACTGCAGAGCACGAGGCAATTGCACTCTAAAGAAGGTAGGAGCAACTTACGTTTTTCAGGGCTGGAGGTTCGTGCGTCGCAGAAGGTCTGCGAAGCGCGAGTCGGAGCGCAGCGGATCGAACATGGGGTTCGTTTTTATGTATCCGACACTTACTATGGAGTGATCCTCATAAGCTTTTTCCAGCCACTCGAAGGCTTTGTCCTTCTCCACGAGGCCCGCATAGATTTTGACTCTCCAGATCGGTGAAACATATTTCTGCTTCGAGAGCTCGTTCAATTTGTCCAGTACCCCATGCGCCTCTGCCCTTCTACCCGTGACAGCATAGCCGTATCCGAGCCCAGTTAGTGCCACTTCGCTGGCTGGGGCGATCGCCACCCCCCTTTCCAAGTCCGCCTTACCTTCCTTGTACATGGATTTTTTGAGATAGGCGATGCCCCGGAAGTAGTAGGCATCAATGTAGTTTGGATCCAACTCTAGTACCTTTCGCTCTTGCGCTACTACTTGGTCATACTGCCGTGCCAGAAAGTATTCCACACCCAAATCGACGTTATTACCTAGCGAGATTGGATCAAGTTCCAAGTTTCCTTTGCTCTCCGCGATGGCTTCGTTAAGCCGTCCCGTCTGCCACAAAACTTCGGCATGCAATCGGTGGGCGTCCGCATAACTCGGACTGAGTTCGATGGCTCGTCGAATCTCCTTGTCGGCGCCGGACCAATCCCAGTCATAGCTTGATTTGATTAACGCCAGCGAACCGTGAGCTTCGGCGAGGGTGTCATCCAGCTCCAGTGCCTTCAGCGCGGCATCCTTGGCTCTCAGATAACCCTCCTTCGCGGGAACAAGGCCAAAGTCTGCAAGCGAGCTGTAACAATCGGCCAAGCCGGAATAGGCCAGCGCGTAACCGGGATCTTTTGTGATCGCCTGCTGAAAGTAATCGATGCCCTTATTAAATCCCTCCTCGGTGCTCTTGTTCCACCAATAGCGGCCTTTCAGATAGTCCTGATAGGCGTCGGGATTCGCGGTGTAGCTCTTGGTCAAGCTCTTCTCTTCCGCGCCCGTTAAACGCATACGCAGCGCGCTTGCCATTTCCCTGGCGATCTCTTCCCGGAGAGTAACCATATCCGCGAGCTTCCGGTCGTACTGCTGTCCCCAGATCTGGCTGCCGTCGCGGGCATTGATCAGCTCGGCGCTGATGTTCAGCGTGTCCCCTCGCTGCGTGACTTTGCCCTTGAAGATCGCGCGCACGTTCAGCTCGCGACCAACCGTTTGAGGATCCGTTTCTTTTCCCTTGAAGCGAAAGGCAGAGTCTCGTGACATCACCTTCAGATTGGGCAACTGCGACAGGCTGTTGATGAGGCTCTCGGTGAGGCCGTCGCTCAAGTATTCGGTGTTTGGATCAGCATTGGCGTTCACGAAAGGCAAGACCGCCAGCGAATCTATCCTTTCTCCGCCTCGCCCAGCCCGCCTGTAGAACCAGCCCGCAGACGCCAGCAAGGCCAGCAGGGCAACTGCGGCGATCCCTAGCCCTGCCCAACTGCGCCACGGCCGTAGGGCTTTCACAGGAAGGGAAGCGAACCCACGGGCGCCCATCTCGGGTGGCTTTTCTGGGTGTGTCGGCGCTGCAGGCGGGAACTGTCGAACTGCACCAACGAAGCGGTAACCCCGCCGGGGAACCGTCTCAATGAACGCTGGATTCTCACCCAAAGCCTTCCGCAGGAGAAAGATGTTGTTGGATAGGCTGCCCTCTTCGACGAATGTCTCGGGCCAAAGCATGCTGATGAGCTCGTCCTTCTCCAGCAGGTGTCCGCTATTTCGGACCAAGAGTAGCAGGGTGTCGAATGCTTTCGGCGTGAGCTCCACTATCTCATTGCCACGTAATAACTTGCGCTCGTTGGGTTCCATGCGGAAGGGACCAAATTCGTAAAGCTGCGGCGTATCCCGGTTCACTGTATCTCTGGCAACGGAGAGAGAATCGCGGGTATCTCTTGGATCACGTCGCTGGCCCATTTCCTCGCTCATGATACTTTCCCAATCCCTTGTGAGAACTCTTAGAGAATTCTGTGAGCGCACCAAGAGGACTTCCAGGACTGCCGTGGGCTACTTTGCGCAGAGAACAGCCGGAAGACCGGGCACTGAGCTGATTCTAGCACCGGCTTCCGCTTGCTCCAAAATCTCTTCACGGAGGATATAACAATGTCGCGAAACCAGGTTTCTAAGAGAAGCCTCACCTTGATTTCCCTGGGTCTGCTGATCGCACTAGCAGTAATGACCGTTGCTCTGAGGCCTAGGGCGGCCCAGGCCGATGAGGGAGTTCCATTCAGGGGAACTCTTTCAGTCCAATACACGGGGAGTCAAGTGTGCGCGAGCGGCGATACGAATTGCACCGCGTGTGTCGACAACTCCAGCTTTTATGTCGAGGCGCAGGGTATTGCCAATACATCAATGGGCCCGCTGTTTGTTGAAGTCCTAAAATGTTTCAACCCGGTGGGGGGGCTGCAACACTTTGGTACTTATGCAGGGACTTTAACGACGACCGCTCCCAACAAAAAAGATTCCCTGACTTGGGCCTATTCAGGGCAAAACGACAATGGGGGAGACTTCTACACCTTCGGTCCTTTCAGTGGCACGTTAACCATCACGCGGGGAACGGGAAAATTCGCAAACGCGCACGGGAGTGCTGCTTTTACGGCCGCTTCAGGTCCTAGCTTCACCGCCACGGCATTTCCGGGCCCACCGAGCCCCTTCAGCATGGCCGGGATGGCGTTCTACTTCGTCGAGGGAACTTTATCACTACCGAACGCCGGTCAGTAACCGCCATTCGCGGAGTCTTACCAATTCTGTGAGGCGGGTTGTCAACCCGCGACCGATTGCCGATCCGCCCACAGGAGCGAGAAAGTATCTTGTATGTGCTGTGGGGCTGTAGACCACCCCATCCCTCCCACACCAACAACGGAGAGGATTTCACAGGGCCCTAGTTGGGTCCCAGTACACAGACCACATCGGACCACTCACCCCAAGTGGTGACGCGCATTGTAGCGAGGAAACTCAAGGCCTGGGAACAACGAGAGGAACTGAGGCCCGGCCACATTTGTTCACACCGCTCTAATGCGCTTGCACGAAGTGCCAGCAGATCAAAGCACACCCGAGGTACAGGAATGCCTCATGGATGTCAGCACGTTTTTCGTATCGTACGCGCAGGCGACGAAACTGATTCAGCCACGCGAAGGTCCGTTCCACAACCCACCGCCATCGTCCCGAACCGCTGCCGTGTTTCGTATTGCGCATGGCCAGCAAGGGCAAGATGTGGCGGGCACGAAACCCTCGCCGGAGCTTCTCGGCGTCATAGGCACGGTCACCCAACACACACTCTGGACGACACTGAGGACGTCCTCTCTGACCCTGTAGTCCTGCATTCAGTGCAGTGGTTTGTGGCTGGCCGACTGCAAGCATGTACGTTGCGTTTGAACGCTTCACACGTTGAATGAGAAACCGCTGTTCGTGCCTGACGCTCCAACGCCTTTACCGGACGCGCGCAGAGCGCCGTGCCTGCCTTCACGTATTCGCAAAAACGCGCCTCCGATTCAGCACCAACCCGTTTATCGAGCACTTGGCGGTGTTTGTCTTACCACAACGACTACGGGCATTCCGCGATCATTCCCGCAGGCAAAGAGGATGATACAAGGGGGGACGTAGAGGAGGGCTACCGGCTACGCGCAAAATGGTGACACCGGGTGGCTTTACGAACGAATCCAATCGGTCCTGGTCGTTGCCGCAGGCGGTGAAAGTCACTTGAAAGTTGCAGACGCCATAAGACCGACATGGCCAAGAGTGGTTTTGTCGTTGGTTCCAGCCTTCATTTTGGGCTGGATTGTTGGCCCGGCCCTCTACAGTTTCAGTCATTGCGCGTGGGCCGCTGAGACCAATTGCCCTGCATATTCCCCGACAAGAATCGCCCTGTCGTACCTTTTGTCTTGGCCTGTTTTCCTATTAGGGTCGCTGCTTGCCAAGTTCGGCGTGTACTTGCATGTTGGGAGCTTCAATCCGTTCGCTCCCGAATTTGTGCTTCTCTGGGTCTACTACTACTTCCTTGTCTCCATTGCCGACTCCCTTTCCTTGCGTCGCCCAAGGAAGTCATCCGCCCGGATGATGGCGAATAAATGAATTCGGTCGGTATGCTGATACTAGGCTGGACCGCAAACCGAAAGGACAATCCACCATGAAGAAACATCCAGTGATTTCGAGCGTTTTGTTGCTCGTATTGTTCTTTGGAGTTCTAGTTCCTCAATTCGCGCAAGATACTTTCACCAATCTTCCAAACCCAGACCTCGAAAGACACGTACGCATACTCGGCCTCCTGAGGACAATCAATACAGCTGAAGCAGGGGAACTCAATAAGTACGGCTCGTACGGGTCGTGGCAGACTCTTCTGGCGCACCAGTCAGAATATCTAAATGAGTGGCTCGCAAGATTTTACCAGCAGGAAGCCAGCCAAGGTTTCGGGGATGCGCCGGAAATCTTGCGTGGATTTAATTTGCGGTTGAACGTGCACACAGACGGTCAGGGTTACGACATCTTATTGGAAGGCGCAACCGACAAAACCGGGTATGCGGTGCTCAGTGACGAACGTGCGGTAATCAGGGAATGCAAGTGGCTCCAGTGAAATCGGGTCTATGCGTCCGGCAAAGATGCTGAACGAAAACGGTGCAGCCATTCAGTCGTGATTTAGGTGTTCGCTTCATAGCCACCAAGAACTGGAAGAAAACATGGCAAATGGCAAGAAAGGCGATCATCCGCAGATATCCGCAGACAGATATCACCACTGGAAAATCCCACGATTTTCTCCAAGAGCGGATGAATTAATCTCTGAAATCCGTGACTTCCCGACACGCCATCATGGAACAGGTCACTCATCGAGTTCACAAACACCCGCCGTGGCGACCGCCAACTTAAGCTATTGAATCGAGAGGGATAAATGGTCGGGGCGAAAGGATTTGAACCTTCGACCTCCTGGTCCCGAACCAGGCGCGCTAGCCAGGCTGCGCTACGCCCCGAATCTTATTCCATACTTCCCAACAGTTTACGCGGGATTGCGCGCCTCCGCAACCATTAGAGACTGGAAGCAAAAACAAAGCCGTCGGGCAGCTTCTGCTCCCCGGCGGCTTTTGAAGGTTGTTATTTGGACTCAGAATTCGTAGCGCAATGCGAACTCCATCACGCGAGGCTTGGTCGAGAGCCGGGTGAAATCCCCGAACGTCGAGCCAAACACGTCCAGCGAGCTATTGACGCTCAGTGGATCAAACCGTTTGGAATTCGTTACGTTGTAAACGCCCCAACGCAGCTGAATGCTGTGAGCCTCGGACCATGGCATTTTCCAGCGTTTTGCAAGATCCATGTCCACCGTGAAAAAACCCGGACCGCGCAGATTGTTGCGTTGCCCCGCTTCTCCCGGAAACGGCTCACGGAAGGACCCAGCTGCCGCTGCCAGGTTTGAAAAGATGTTGACGGCGCCTTCGTTGCTGGGATCGTAGAACGTGCCAGTTTTAGCCGGACCGGTCTTTATCCCGTTACCCGACAGGTCCCAATCCGTTGGCCATTGGAATCCATTGCCCACGCTGAATGGAAAGCCGCTTGTCCAGCGACCGAGTCCAGAAAGCTCCCAGCCGCCAATGAATGCGTCGACACCCTTATTCACATTTCTCCCGATGGCTCGATTCCGCCCGAACGGCAGATCCGCGATCCAGTTTGCTGTGATTTGATGGGTGGCATCGAAGTCGGACACCGCGCGGAACTGGAACGGGTTCCAGGCATTTTGCACCTGGGCTCCCGTCCCCCCAATCGTGCCCACGCGCTCCGCGTCGGAAGACAGATCGATAGACTTAGAGTAGGTGTAGTTGAAGTCGAATTGTACGCCATGCGTTAATTTGTGTTTGAGATCCGCCTGAAGGGCGTTGTAGTTGGAAGCCCCCATCGACTTCCAAACATACAGCGTCGCGTACTGCGGATTGTAGAATGTATATTGGCCTCCGCGCGGCAGATAGCTCACACAATCGGGGTGACCCGTCGTGCCGCACTTGGGATCATTTCCGGCATCTGGAATCCCGCCGAAATCCAGGTTGAGAAGGCCGGTTGTCTCGTTCAGGTTGTTGCCACAGAACAGGTCGTAGGCGGCCACAACCGGACTGGTGGTTGAACTTTCGAGCGGGTTATGCATAGAGTCCGTCCCGACGCATGACCCAACTGCATAGCTTCCTCCGGGCTGCAGGGGGGAAATTATGTCTGCCCAGTACTGCGCAACCTGCGGGCTCACCTGCGACGCACTAAAATTCTGCGTCTGCTCCCCGGTGCGATAGATTTTGGCCAACGCCGTAAGCGCTGTGAAATAGTCCAGTCCGGTCTTCGGGTCTTTCACATCCAGAGGTGTAGCGACATCCAATTGTGTCAGCAGACGGTGGGCAAGTCTGCCTACGTAAGCAACCTCTAGGCTGAATCCGCCGCGTAGTTCTCTGGCCACCGATAAATCGATGGTATAGGCGTATGGAGTTTTGAGGTTGGAGTCGATACTATGTGCAATCGCAAAATTCCCGCTGGGATACGTCTGCGGGAAGACCGCCGGCGGTGCCTGCAGGAAGATCTGGTTGCCGTTAAGATCCGTCGTCGGAATGGTGTTGACACTCGTAAGGCGTGGGGCGTTATAAGGTGACAGAAATCCCGCTGGATTCGATAGCAAGCTGGAAAGCCCGAACGAACCGTTTTGGCTGAAGTCGTCCGCAATGCCTTGTCCGAACCGATCATAGACGATGCCGAACCCGGCGCGGATAGATGTTCGGCCCTCTCCGAACAGACTGTGGAATAGTCCCCCAGATGGCCTCGGGGCCCACGCCAACGCGACCCGTGGGCCGAAGTCTTTCTTGTCCCAGCCGTAGTAACCGGCCTTTCCGTTTGCCGGACCTGACCAGTCAAACGCTACTGGCGGGTCGCCGTTCGAGGGCAGACCGTTGTTGGCCTCCGTGGCCCGCAGCTGATACCACTGGTCTAGATTGGTTGTGGGGGACACTTGAAGCTTGTTGGTCTCCCACGGTGGAGAGAACAGCGACCACCGCAGCCCCAGCGTAACGGTAAATGTCGGCGTAACCTTCCAGGTGTCCTGGCCGTAGAATTCGTACCCGTCGATCCCGTAGCGCCGGCGAAGCGCCGCGCCATCGGGTAGCGCGCTTCCGTCCCGATTGAAGTTGTACTGTGCATCCACCTCCGTGATCATTCCCATGAGCGCTTGCAGCGGGAAATCATAAGAGTTGGCAAAGCTCGGATCGACAAACGGCATTCCATTGGGCGAGCAAGAATTCACGCTCGAATTAGCACAGTTGTATGCGGGATTCAGTGGCGACTTCTTCTGGGCATACCCGGAAAGCGTTGTCCAAGAGGCGTTGGCGCTGCCATCACTGAAAGACGCTAGGTAACTGACACTCGGATTCCTGATAATGGCAATCTGCGTTCCGAACTGCCAGGTATGCTTTCCATGAATCCACGACAAATCATCCGCGAAGCTGTTGATGGGCCGCTGAAAACTGTGCGTTCGCGTGACCGCCCCCGTCTGGTCATTCAGTCCTCGGAAGAAATTCCAGTCCTGGCTTGAGTTGCCGATGATTCCAACACTCTCCCGCACAAACCCGTACCGGAAGTTGTTTACTAACGTGCTGGTCAGAACCCCGCTGTAATTAAAGATCAGGCCTTTGTTGTAGTTGACCGTCGTTTGCGAGGGCGCTTCGCCTGGCAGGAACGGCGTGCCCGCAGTGCTCTCGTTCCGCAAGGCCCCCGTCACCGACAGCCGGTGCCTGGCATCCCGGGTGATGTTGTAGTCCAGCTTAGAGATGTACACGTTTGACGTGTCGGAAATCGGAGCGCTGAAATTGAAGCAGCTGTAGTTAAATCCGTCTCCCGCGTTGTTGCAATTGGGCGTTGGAAAGGTGTTAAGGTATTTCAGCATAACCTGGCTCGGTCCAATATGTAGCGGATCCATATTTGCGATCTGCGTTGGGGTCAGCGCGTTATAACCCGGCTGAATCGCAAATGTATCCGTCTGACTCGGGGTGTTAAAGTTAGGCACACTAACCGAGCCGCCGGGGCAGAGCGTCGGATCAGCACAGGCATACTGAATCACTCCATCTTTCATCGAAGCCGAGGGTACTGCGTTCGTCTCACTCGTCGCTTCCGCGCGGCGTGTTCCTTCGTAGTTCGCAAACAAATACAGTCGGTCCTTCTTGATCGGTCCTCCCAGCGATCCGCCGAAGATGTTGCGGATCAGTTTCGGAGCCTTGTTACAGGACGGATCACTCAGAGGTGTGCCGCTGTTCAGGCAATTTTGGATCTCACTGTTCTTTACAAAAAAATCATTGGCACTCGTATATGTGTTCCGGTTGTATTCGTATGCGGACCCGTGAAGTGCATTGGTGCCGCTCTTGGTCACCATGGCTACCTGCCCGCCGGATGTACTGCCCTGGTCGGCATTGTAATTCGAGGTGGTAACCCGGAACTCTTGTACGGAATCCAGCGTAACCGGCAGCACCGATGTGAACGCGTGCCCGCCTTCATCATTCACCTGCACGCCGTCCACAGTGACATTGCTTTGATCGCTTCGCGCGCCGTTCACCGCGCCTTTTCGCGTATCGAACGTGGGATCGTCATCCCGGTTGTTCGGGAACGCCACACCCGGCTGCAGACTGAGAAGGTCAGGCACGTTGCGTCCTTCGAGCGGCAATTCCTTCATCTGGTTTTCATTGAAAGCATTCCCAAGCGACGCGTCCGTAGTGTTCAGCGTTACCGCCTGCGCTGACACTTCGACGGTCTCCGTGGTGGCCCCGACCTCGAGCCCCACGTTTTGTGTAGCCGGCAGGTTCACCTGCAGTTGCAAATTCTTCTGCTCGAACCTGCGAAATCCCGTGAGCTCCACGGTCAGCGAATAGGCGCCTGGAGGCAGCGCGATAAACTCGTATTCCCCGGTGTTGTCTGTGGTCGTTTCGCGCTTCAGCCCTTGGTCAATATTATTCAGCGTGACCCTGGCATTGGCAATCGCCGCACCAGTCTTATCGGTCACGGCGCCCCGCAAAGACGTCGTTCCCGTCTGCCCCCATGCGCAGACAACCGCAAAGAGAAATGCCAAAGATGAAATCAGAATATTGCGCCTCACGATGGAAGACTTCATGGACCGCCCCTTTCTCGCACCCCAACTTAAATTTGTGTAGTACGCTGGCGGGTAGCACCTAGCTGACAAGAAAACACTGCGGCGCTTTGCCGGGTCTCAACCTGGAGGAAGAATTCGACCTCAGGCAACCTTTCCCACCACTCGACTCGCTGAACTTTGACTTAGCTTTTAGGTCAATTCGCCCTGCGGTGTCAAGGAAAGTTCTGTGGATAATCTTTCGGTTCTGAGTTATCTGGATTTTAGATTCTTGAGGAATCAACTGTGGAATTGGCCGCCCTGCTATCACTACGGCTTGGCTCGACCTTAACTGCGGCAAGAGCTCAGCTATTACTCGTACTGAGCCCGACTATTACCCCCGTCGGAACCAACCCCGAACAGCATTTGGTCATTAGCCCAAGTTCAGCAGCCTGGCCACGGTGATAGCCGGAATCCCCCGTATCGCTCCCAGGATCGAGTCCGAAACCACGCCGTCCAGCCGCACCAGCGACACCGCCTCCGCGCCCTTGTGAGCTTCGCGCCGTCCTAATGCAAACGTCGCGATGTTGACTCCCAGGTTTCCCAGCGTCGAGCCAACCTGCCCGATGACTCCGGGCTCATCACGGTTCCGCAAATAAAGCATGGTACCCGCCAGCTCCGCCTCCAGGGGGATGTCATCAATCTGCAGCACGCGCGGCGAACCATCATGCAAGACCGTGCCCTCTGCCGAAAAGCCCTTTGCAGACCCCGTCTTCTCCGGTAAAGCCGCCACTTCCAGCGTGTTAGGGAAACCGCGCTCCCGCCGCCGCGTCTCTTCTTCGACAGACAGCCCCCGCGCGGCCGCCACTGCAGGCGCATTCACCACGTTCACCTTCTCATCCAGCACGGCGTTCAGTATTCCCGCCAGCACCGCGCTACGCAGGAGGTGCGTCCCCACCTCGGCCACCTCGCCGGCGTAGCGAATCCGTATCCGCGCGGGTCTGACAGCCACCGCTTGCGACACCAGCGACCCCAGCCGTTCCGCCAGCGCCAAGTACGGCCGCACGCGGCGGTACTGGTCCGCCGAAAGCGCCGGCAGGTTCACCGCATTGCGAATCAGCCCCTCCGCCAGGTAATCCTTCACCTGAACCGCCACTTGTGTTCCTACCTCCTCCTGAGCCTCGGCCGTTGACCCCGCCACATGCGGCGTGGCAATCACGTTGGCCATTCCCAGGAGCGGCGAATCCTTCGGCGGTTCGTGCACAAACACGTCCAGCGCCGCCCCAGCCAGCTGCCCGCTTTTCAATGCGCCTGCAAGTGCAGCTTCATCAATCAGTTCACCGCGCGCCGCATTCACGATCCGCGCGCCCTTCTTCATCTTCGCCAGTGTCTCCGCATTGATCAGGTTCTGCGTTGCAGGGCTCAGCGCCGTGTGCAGCGAAACGAAATCGCTCTCCGCCAGCAGTTTATCCAACGGCACCAGCTCAACCTGCACCTCCCGGGCCGCCGCCTCACTGATGTACGGGTCATACCCCAGCACGCGCATGTCAAACGCGTCCGCGCGGATGGCCACCTCGCTCCCTATGCGCCCGAGTCCAATCAATCCAAGCGTTTTCCCCCGCACCTCCGTTCCAGCCGCGGAAGATTTTTCCCACTTTCCCTCGTGCATCGCCTTATCCAGCCTCGGCACCTGCCTCGCCAGCGCCAGCAGCAGCGCAAACGTATGTTCCGCCACGCTGATGGCATTTCCGCCCGGCGTGCTCATCACCAGCACTCCGCGCGTAGTGGCCGCGTCCAGGTCGATGTTGTCCACGCCGACGCCCGCGCGCCCCACCGCCCGCAGTCGCGGCGCTTTATCCAGCAATTCCGCAGTAACTTTCGTCGCGCTCCTAACGATCAGCGCGTCCGCATCGGCTATCTCCGCGTTCAAGTTGTCTTTCGTCGTCAGGACGATATTCCATCCCGCCTTCTGCAACAGCTCCACGCCGCGTTCGCTAATTTTGTCCGCAACAATCACTTTCATCGGCCCTCATCCACTCTGGTTTTGTTTGCCAGGCACGCATGCAAAATCCGCCAAAAGTTAAGATAGCAACGGTAGCGAGCCACTCTCACGCTGTCAAATCCTTGCTTCTTTTCGGGTGCACGACCCGAGAGTTCAAGGCGGAGTTTGATAAGGTGTGGTGGGGTTTTCTTTCTTAGTCTGACAGCGTATTATGTTGTCAGACAGGAGGCACCCGATGACCATTTCCTTAAAGGCTCT